>JGI24797J26694_1000855_pt1 | contig 18728 bp, 17 predicted proteins | sample PinacodermPK_FD_26694 | JGI IMG/M metagenome (IMG submission 26694) | reverse complement strand
TGGGTCCCTGTAACAGCCTCCCAGAGTCGTATTGTTCTGTCATCTCGTCCGCCGCCGCTCGCAAGGGTCCTGCCATCCGGACTGAACGCAACGCTGCTGACCCCGCCGGTATGTCCGGTGAGCGTCATTTTATGCGTGCCACTGACAATATCCCACAGGCGCACCGTGTGATCCTGACTGCCACTTGCGAGTGTACGGCTGTCCCGATTGAAGGCGATAGAAGTAATCCCTTCCCGATGCCCGGTGAGTGTCACTTTATGCGTCCGCCCGCCATGCCAGATCTGTACCTTTCTATCGCCATGTCCACTTCCACTTGCGAGGAAGCGTCCATCGGGACTGAACGCAACAGCGGCAATTCCCCCACCAGAGGCACCACTTCCTGTGAACCCTTTGATGACTGTTTTGAGGTATCTCTTTTCAACATCCCAGAGCCATATCCGCCATCCACTTCCGCCCGCAAGCGTTTTCCCATCGGGACTGAAAGCAATACTGGATATCCAGTCATCAACGCGCGCCCCAATGAGCGTGGTTTTGTGTCGTCCGTCGGTAATATCCCACAGATGCACGAGGTGCCGGCTGCCTGTGCTTGCAAGCGTGATGCCATCAGGTGCGAATGCAATACGCCATCCGTTCGGCAGATGTCCGGTAATCGCGCCCTTTTGTGCCCCACTCATTACATCCCATAAGAACAATCGTTCCCCATCTGCACTTGCGAGCGTTTGTCCATCGGGACTGAAAGCAACGGCACCGACGAACCGACCATGCCCGGAGAGTGCCGCTGTGTGTTCACCACTGGCGACATTCCATAGGTCCAATGCGTATTGTCCCGAGGTTGCGAGTGTTTTTCCGTCCGGACTGAAGGCAAGGTTTGTAATCTTATCCATCTCAAGGATTCTTTTCTGTTCTCCCGTGTCAGCATTCCAGAGACGGACCCCATCTTCGTTGAAAGCCGCACTCGCGAATGTCTGTCCATCAGCACTGAAAGCGACCTGAGAAATGCCAGAGGTATATTCACCGAAGAAGGTATGCCCCATGAAAGTAGATTTCTGTTTTCCAGTCGCGAGGTCCCACAGCCGGACCGTGTTGTCCCAAGCCCCACTCGCCAGGGTTCTTCCGTCCGGACTAAACGCGACTGTACTGATAGTGCGGGTATGCCCTGTGAGTGCCGTTATGTGTTCGCCATTCACGGGATCCCAGAGGTGCACGCTACCATCTAAACCCCCACCCGCAAGGGTCCTGCCATCCGGACTGAACGCAATGCTGTTAACCCAGTCCATATCTCCAGTGAGGACAGATTTAACCCCACCGGTAGCAGCATCCCACAGTCGGACTGTTTCATCATAACTGCTACTTGCAAGCGTGCTGCCATCCGGACTGAACGCTATGCTTGTGATCCAATCTGTATGTCCAGTGAAGAGATCCAGTTCTACAAGACTGTGCGCATCGTAAATCCATATTCCGATGCTACTGGCGACTGCTAAGCGGTTCCCGTCTGGCGAATACGTTATCTCGCCTATGCTTCCCTTACCGAGGCGTGCTTTTGCCCCCTCTGGTAACGCCATGTAGGCACTGTTTGGTCCTGCTACAGCCGTGTGTAGCCCCAAAGTTATTGATAGCCACAAAACCGAAACAATAGACAGCATGTAGATGCGGGGAAGAGCACGTTTCATGAATCGGTCCTCCTATTTGATGTTTTGGTGTTTGCATAAGCATATAGCAAATATCGTGCCAATTGAGGTTGGAAGGTTGGAGGGGTGGAAGTATAGATGGGTAGCGGGTGGNGGCAATTTCTGATAAGATAGCAGTCGTGGCACGGTCGGAGGACGTATAGATAGGGTNGAAGGATGGCAGTCAACCATCAGCTGTCAGCAAGGGAACCTCTTTGCTGGTAATTTCCGATATGCCGACAAGCGACTGCCATTTTGTTTTGAATTGTGCGGTATATGCCCGAAATTGTGCAGTGTATGCCCGAAAATGTTCAGAATTTGAACAGGTTATGACCAGACGAACACTTCGCCATCTTCGGGGGAATACCCGATAAAAACCGCCAAGACAATTCGGGCGTGATTACCTTGAACGGGTGGCACTTCATGGATACATCGTGTATTGAAGAAGTAGAGATCGCCTTGATCTAATTCGACTTCACAGTTCTGTATCCCATTATCAACAGCGTATTGATCAAAGGTCTCCTCGGCGATATGGGGTTGTACTTCTTCGGACCAGAGGCAGCGATGCAGGATAGCTTGTGTGCCTCTTCCATTCTCATCGGCATTTTGGACACACAACACACCCGCAAACTGATGCTCAAATCGGTAAACTTCGTAATTGGTGCGCTGTTCACGATATTTGACGTGATCGATGTGTGGCTTATAACTGTGCGTTTCATAGTGGACACGGAAGATCGCGGGACCGTAGCGTGAGCCGTCCGGTTCACGTGCGACTTTTACCTCTTTTCCGGGTGAAAGTGCAGTGAGCGAATCGTAGATAAGATCGACAGGATTATCAAATCCGTTGAACAGGAATTTGAAGAGATGTTCTGTTGTCTTGGCGTGTGTCAGAAAATTCGCTTTATCCGCACCACGATTGCCAAGGCTGGTCCCGATGTCGATACGGGTGCGTTTGTCTGCGGAGTTAATATCAGCTTCGTCGCGCATTAAACCCATCTTTGTGAATCGGTCGATAAGCCCATGACATTGTGCAGGTGAATAGGCGTTCCTGAGAATAATAGCGGGCACTTCGGCTTGGGAGAGGGCATAGATCGGGTCGTTGTAGGTTTTACAAATTGTCTCGAGGTCAGGCTCGGCGGGGAGCCAATCGGTTTGGGCGTTCATGGGAACCTCCGTCATGAACTTGGATTAGAATCTCGGATTGAAAAGATAATTATAATCATCTATTTTATTCTCAGCGAAGTCAAGGAACTCAGCATTATGATCGAGATCACTATTTTCAAAAGCGGCTTCACATCCGGTTTTATACTTCAGTCGCCGGTTGGATTTCAGCCAACTGGCACGATAGATCAATGCGATCATGTGGCGTGGTGCATCGGATGGGTTGGGGACGCCTCGGTGCCAGAGTCGTATATCTCGAATCAAGGCACTTCCCTTTTTCGCGTTTCCACGGATAGGGGGTGCGATTTTACGGCGTGCTTCCTCTTCTTCCTCCTCTATTCGGCGTCCACTGACATTAAGATGTGAGCCGGGCCAGAGTTCTACACTGCCATTTTCCTCTGTTGTATCCAGTGGAGAAATATTAACGACGACTTCTGCTGTCGGATGTGCTACTTCCTCGTCTGGCCACANATGAGAACCGTCTCTGTGTAGCGGTTGGGTTGTGCTACCTGGGCAGTTCGTGTTGCCGTTGTAAAAGTTATTATAGAGCCCAGGACCGAGCAACTCTTTTGTCACTTGTACGACGTAAGGGTTCGCGACGATGTCTCTGAAGATGTAGGGGGCATAAGGTGGTGGCCCCTGCTGGAGATGCCCTATGAGTCTGCCAGCGCCACCCCATTTTTCCTTATTAATAAGGATTTGTGAATCGGCATCCATCCGTTCGCGAAGGATGTCCAAGTGGTCATGACTGACGACGTTCTCCAAGACAACGTAGCCATCAACGCGAATCGCCTTAACGGCTTGCGCCACGTGTGCATCTGTCAGTTTTCCTGCTGCTAATTCTTTCGGTTGAACAGTTATTTCCATTTTTTAATTATTCCTTGCGGGTAAGTGACGCTAATTTGTGCTTTGAAGGTTTTCGTGTTCGAGTCACCCGCGCCGTTGTTGCGGGTTTGTATCTAAATTCATTGTAAATCCGAAACGTTTTAACTTCGGGGACCTCCACGTTGCTGCAATCCGTTAGCCAAAAAATTCGGCATAGAGTGCTTGAACGGCGGTCTCCATATCGTTAGATTTTATGCCGAACATCATACTGACTTCGTTGGAGCCTTGATTAATCATCTCGATGTTGACCTCTGCTTCAGATAGTGCACTTGTAGCACGTGAGGCGATGCCGACGGTGTGACGCATGCCTTCACCTACAACCATAACCAAGGATAGCCCGCGTTCCACGAAAATATCTTCTGGTGCAAGGGTCTGTCGAATTTGTTCGACGATTCTTTTCTCTTTTGTTGCTGATAGGCTATCTTCTCGAAGGATGACGGACATATTGTCTATCCCGGACGGAACGTGTTCAAAAGAGATGTCTTCGGCTTCTAATATCTGTAGCAGTCGCCGCCCAAACCCGATCTGACGGTTCATTAGGTATTTACTGAGATAGATACAGCAGACACTGTCCATCGCAGCGATACCGACAACCGGAATATCCGTTGATGTACGATTTGGAACAATTAGCGTGCCATCTGCTTTCGAGTTATTCGTGTTTCGGATGTTGACAGGCACCTGTGCTCGATAGACCGGTTCGAGTGCTTCATCGTGGAACACAGAAAAGCCTGCGTAAGAGAGTTCGCGCATCTCACGGTAGGTTAACTCGGCGATCGGTACCGGATCTTTAACAATAGACGGGTTTGCGGCGAACACTGAATCGACATCTGTAAAGTTCTCATAGACTTCCGCCCGAACAGCACTGGCGAGAATAGCACCTGTGATGTCTGAACCGCCGCGCGAAAAAGTGACAACGTTTCCCTGTTTCGAGTAGCCGAAGAAACCGGGAAAAATGGTGATACCGGGACGTTCGTGTAGGTCCCGCAGACGGTTGTATGCTTCGGGTAGCACTTGCGCGTTGCCGGGTTCGTCCGAAAGTAGTAAGCCAGCATCCTTTGGGTTCACGTAATGTGCGTCTACACCGCGTGCTTGTAAAACTTGTGCGATCAGGCGTGCGCAGTTATCTTCACCGCCCGCCTTCATTGTGTCCATATAGAGATCGGCATCGGTTGTGCTATTTTCCAAACGTTCCGTTAGGTCACGAGCGATAGGCTCAATAACTTCCGGCGGGAGCTCCAATTCAGATGCAATACTCCGATACCGTTCAATCGCTTCAGCACATTCCGAGGCACCGATTTTTCCCGTGAGTCGTTGGGATGCCGCTGCGATGAGTAGGTCTGTTACTTTGATGTCTTGGCTATGTCGTTTTCCGGGAGCAGAAACAACAATGAGACGGCGTCCGGGATCGGCAGTGATGATGTCGCAAACACGGCGGACTTGCTCTGCTGATGCGAGGGAGCTTCCGCCAAACTTTGATACTTTTAACAATCCAGATCCTCCAATTTTTTTGTGTTATTTATGTGATATTTTGTTTCTATAGACATAGCACTCCGCTGGAGTGCAAGCACTTGGACTTCGGTTTTCTATTCTCACTGCGAAGCAATGGCACTCCGCTGGAGTGCTGGAACTCGTCCATTTTCATATATGTGATATGCGTGATAGGTCATGTTGGATTGCTTTAAAATTCTGATGTCGAACTTACAGTATTATAGTTGGAACCAAACTATTTTTTGAGATGTGAGACGTGTGTTCCTTCAGTGGGTTCAAACTGTTGCGAATTCTCGCCTCTATAGTGGCATATAAAACTCCGCCGCCAGCGGTCGCCTGTTTTATTTTTGTAAGAACCGTGAATAACTTTGCCGTCAAAGAAAAGCGTGTCACCCGGTGACATGTCTATTCCGAGTTCTTCAGCGTTTGCTGGTTTAACGGCTTGTACATTTGTAAACGAAATAGCAGTGTCAGCTGTTTCAACAGATAGCAGTCCATTTTGATGGGAACGTGGGATAAGCACCATACGTCCAACGGCTTCGTCGGATGTATCTAATGCTACCCACACACCGATGATTGGATCTATAGTGATGTACTGTTCGTCTTGGTGTAGTGCCTGACCTCGTGCGCCGGGCGGTTTGAAATAGAGCATCGTTTGTAAAAGCACCGGCGTATCGTCAATGAGTTGTTCCGTAGCGGTAAGTACGTTGGTGTCCGATGCCCATTCTTGGGTTCGCTCGTCCCAGTTGTGCATATTGATCATGCGTGGAAATTGATGATTTGGGTCATCGGCGTGATCGGTTGTGCCACCGGTGTCACCGGGTTTCGGACCTTCTGCGCGGCGTTTCGTGTAATGCTCACGCATCGATGTTACTGTGGCTGTGCTAAAGAGATTCGGAATTACCACGAAACCTTGCTTTTTGTAGTGGTCTCGCTGTTGAGAGGTTAAGCGCATGGGCAATTTCTCCCGTAGGTTGCCAGTCCGTTTTGGGTAATGATTTCAAAGTTGTCTTTATAATTTTATGGTAACTCTGTGTATTTGTCAAAGTTTTTCTGTATATGTGTGGGACCGCTGGTATCCCTCGAAAAACTGGAGCCATTCAATTGACAGTTTTTCGAGCATTTTCGCGAAGGCATCGCGAGCAGGGGAAACACCCAAGCAAAACACTCGATCCTACAGCGAAGCGTTTGGAGCATACGTGACGGTTGTAGACATCAGTTCTTCTCGGTAGGGGATGCGGTTAGGGAAAAGTATGGCGTTTCTCATGGCAACACCAGCAACCGTTTATCGTGAACCGAGACGACATCCTTGCCGACTTGGCGCGTTACCGAAAGCCTGCCGTGCTTGATACACACAAGGCACGTTTCCTCGCCGCTACCGACAACGAGATCGCCGAACATGTTGACACGTGCAAGGGCTTTTCTATAAAGTCCGTCCGCCGCGTTCGGATAGGCGAACCAATGATAGCCGAGAATGTGTTGACCTTCATAACCGACAGGGGGTCCGTCTCTATTAAGACGTTCACGAATTTCAGCATCGGAGAGGTTATCGACACAGAAAAGATGGGAATTGATGAGTGTTCTCAAGTCCTGTTTCAGAAATGCATTGGTCATAAAAAATGCCAAGTCTCCGTAAGTTTGCGGAATCGCTTGGCATCCTGCAGTTGACTTTAACTGCCGCGTGTGCTATAATTAAAAATGCCGAAGCGAAAATCCGATGTAGTAGTTGAGATAATTAACTTTGGCGGGGGGTGTTAACGCACCCCCATTTTCATTTAAAAGTCTAACATTTTTGCCAAAAATTGTCAATAAAAAAAGTGCGATTTTTTTAGGTCTTTACCTTGATAAATGGTAAAAATTAATAGTATACTATTGCAAGAGAGAGGGGCGGTTGCCGCCGCCCCAAGATTACCAAAACCAATTGAGGTATTATGATGCATATCGGTGTTTGGCATTTGTATTTTAACAAGGTTCTCCGGTATATGTCAACCTCTAATTTTAAAAAATGAGTCAAAACCAGTCTGGAGAATAGAAATGGAAACAGGCAAATGCATTTACTGCAGACAAGAAACGAATTTGAATAGAGAACATGCTTTTCCTAAGTCTCTACTTCAGAAAGGCACAGCCGGTTGGGTAATGCATAAGTTGTGCAAAACTTGTAATAGTGACTTGGGAAAACTTGACAATACTTTGTCAAAACAATCTCACATTGCCTTTTTGTGGAATGTAATTCAGATGGAATTGGGGTTAGAAAATGAAGGGGGGCATGCTTCTATCTATCGTAAACGCGCCGGTGGGGTAAATCCGGTACGTATCCCTTTTCCAGATCCGTTGTACGATAATCTCATTGTCCTGCATGAGCGCAGTGATCCAGATAGTCACGTACCTGATTTTGTATACGGGTTCAGCGCACTGCATCCACAGATGATTTTAACGCTATATCCAGAAGGACAAACCAGTAGAGACATTATTGCGGAAAATCGTGATAAATTTCATACCTCAAGCGTTGGTAACATTTCGGACTATGATGCACAAGAGAAGGTATTTTGTTTTTTTGGTAATACTTACGTTTTTCCACCAGAGGCAACATGGCGTTTCTTGAAAAATATCAATAAGTTCAGGTCTAAGTACATAACGGATTTCCCTCGAACTCGATATGACTTGCGGACGATCTACCCTGAAGCAGTCAACTCTCGGAAGATTTTCAATGATGCCTATAAAGCATTTCAAGGTGCAACGAAGGAAATCACAGAAGAAGATAAATCTCTTACGACAGAGGTTTTTAAAGGACGTATTCAGGTCATACCAGATCCAGAAGCCGAGCAAACCATAGCGAGAGCCATAGCAAAGATGGCATTTCATTGTTTTTTGTATCATTATTCCAGAAGATATACTGGGCACGAACCGATGTTTGATTGTATCAAAGATTTTATCTATAACGGCAATGGAACACCTACAGATTTCGTGATGTCGGCAAAAGATATTGAAGTGGAAAATTTTGTTTATGATACTACAGAACATCGGCACTATTTTCGTTTTTTTCTGAAGGATGAGAGTGTTGGATGTGTAATGGATTTATTTACTGGACTTTTGGTTGAGCCTTTTTCTTTTAACGTCATACTGGCAGGAGACCCTGATAATACCCATCCTCGCTGTGATCGTTTTGAATACGTACCCTACTCTATTCATCCAAAAAGTCCAGTTAAAAAAAGAATAATGCCCAGATCCGAGTTGGGAATAATACATATACCGCGTTGGAACGAAGGAGTTCTTTGGTTGCCCTAACGCACACAACACGATCTGATACGTATATTTTTGTCAAAAAAAGCGGTAGTATTTGATTTTTCTGCTAATTATGTAGGTGGAACAACACCATGCCGGTGAGTATTTATACCAACCTTATAGGAGGATTATCACATTATGTCTCAAAAGCAACCTCGTAGCACGAAAAAGAAAGCACGCAGAAAAAGTTTGCCAGAAAAAGTATATCCCAAATGTATCTATTGCCAGACGGAACTAACTAAAGGCAAATGGTCCAAAGAGCATGTTGTAAACCGATCAATACTCCCCGAACATAACAATAAACTTACCTTGATAAGAAAAGTTTGTAGGGACTGTAATTCAGGCTTTGCAGATATTGATACGGCTTTTGTAGAAAACGCAGTCACAGGAGTTAACAAAACCCTCATGGACATAATAAATGACGAAGATAGGTGGAATGATACCCAAGAACCTTTCGTAATAAAAAACGTTACAACAACCATTAGAGGGGACAAACAAGTATTCACAGTAGAACCAAATGAAGAACAGGAAAAAAATATACTCAGAGGGATTGCGAAAATCGCCCTTAACACGCTAATCTATGATTTTAAAGACAAACCATCTCAAAGTTCCACAGATCAGGGAAAGTGCCACTACACATGCGCAAGAAACGACGATATTTTTGACGGACACGAAGAAGAATTGTCAGACCTTAAAACATTTATCAAAGAAGGCGGTAAATTCCCAGGTCATATAGAGCATGAAAGAATCCCAATGGGTATGTTTGATGAAAACATGGATATTCAAAGGGAAAATATACCAATGCAGAATATCGAAGACCCAACACACATAATAGTCATATATAAAGAACATTCCCACTATTATGCTGTCGTAGGTCTCTTTATAGGTCTTAACGAAAGCACACCAATATATTTTGTCCCACTGATAGGCGATAAAAATGAAATAGACCCCGATTGTATCAATCCTGAAGTGGTTAGAGTATACAACTTTAGACACTTAATAAAAAAACAGCCCCAACAAGAATCTGTTACATCCGACACAATTGGTATACCTGAAGGCAGCTCTCCATATATCATAACACCAGTAAACACTCTTGAGTGGGTTTACCTTATCAATATGAGTAAAAACAGTTCTGATCTACAGAAATATCTCGAACGTGAATACCAGCGTATGACGTAGAGCGTCAAACATTAACACACTTTCAGGCTGGAGTCCTCACTTTTAGGTAGTGGAGAAAGCCCACCTCTTACACCCTATTCAACAGGAGAGAAACTATGATTATTCAAAGCCATAGAAAACCGGACTTACTTCTTGCCGATATGACGTTTTGGACTATGACAATCAACCAGCCCGCTACAGAAATATACAAAAACTACAAAGTGCTGTGTCCGACTATTTTATTCGCTGAAATTTACAACCATGTTAAAGGTGCGAATAAACGATTAAAAAATCCCTTTGAAGTCTTTTACATTGAGCCATGGCAAATATTAGTTAAAAACGAACTTGAGGGGCAACCAATAATTCAAAGCGATAATATTGACTTAGTTAACCTCAAATCAGAGCAGGATATGGGTGAAGAAGAAAGGGAAAATGTAGAATTTGCTAAAAAATTGGTAGGATTTTTTGATGACGCCGACAGATTTCTATCTGCACAGATCCCTACTTTAAAAGGTTTCAGAGAAAACGCCTTGGTCGGTTTCGCCAATGCCCCCTATCAAGACCTTAGATGGGATCAATTTATGGAGAGATTCAAAACAGTTAGTAAAGGAACTTTTTTTGAAAATGTTTTCTCTATTTTTGAAATGTTTAAAACAGATAAAAATATAGCCAGAACAGCTATTGAGAAAGTCTTGTCTAAATATAAAGAAATGTATCCTATAAACAACTTTAAAAAAGCATTTGCATTTTCAAAATCCATGCTGGAAAACGACTTTGCGGGAATTTGTGACAGGGCGTTTATCCCTAGGTTGGAAGGTCCTTCAGGATTTGATAGAACACACTGGGATAACACCCGAAATAACCTGACAGATAGCCGTATCCGTGACAGTTTTCCTTACACTTGGTATGCCCTATACCACTATCTCGCCTTCTATATTTATCAGAATGAAAATGCTTACAACAAAAAGATTGGGGCAAGAGATTTTGAGTATCTATACTACCTGTATTTCCCTAACATTTTATTCGTCTCTGCGGACGCACAACACGAAAAATATATTACTGGAGCGGGGATACTTAAATCAAGACGTAACAGTTCATTTGCCTACATACCTTCTGATAGAGATCAAGCCCCCGAAGAACACGATAAGGTTATGAAATATATCAAAGACGGTGTATTATATTAGACAGCCACAACCGCATTTTTTTCAGATTTTGCACGTTTTTCGCGCAAAACTGCAGTACATGATGTGTTTTCAGCGAATTTCACCGCCGGCGGTTGTCCTACAGAAACTCCTTGAAACCAAACCGCGAGCAGACACCCGCTCTGACACCTCCGATGTGGTATAATTTCTCATTACACAAACGCACCAAAAAAAGGAGTAAAAAGAATGTATGACGACATAACTTTCTCTCCCGATCCACGACAGCCTTACACACGACAGCCTTATATTGGAAAAGGAGTAAATAAGATATTATGGTATTACACATCAATCACTAATAATATTATGGTTGGTAGTAAAGATCACAAAGAACTCACTGGTAGACCGCGAAAAAAGGTAGCTAACGCCATTCTAAACGCTATTCAAGACGGTATCCACCATGAAATGCGGATTTACGCCAAAGTTGAACCGGTGTTAGATAAATATTGCAATGCCTCGCTCCCACATCTTGCGGTCTTTGAGTATGTTTTGAAATGGCTACAAGCAAATGGCAAAGTGTTTTGTATAGATTTAGAGTATCACGTTCCAAAGACCAAAATGGAGAAGGCATTAGCTGAACGTCTAACAACCTATATTGATTATTGTAAACATCATCATAAACACGGCGAGATTGTAGAAAACTAACTCGCCAAATTAATCTGCTCAACAGAGGCGTGGTCTTTGGAGGGGCTTACAGGCGATTTGGAAAGGATTTTCAATGGATAGAATATTTAGAGGCAAAACGACAGAACAAGGGCATATTGTCGAAGTCGAGTGCAATGGCGAAACGTCTCTTTTATCGCATGAAACGCATCGAAATATATTTCAAACGGATCGAGACGCTTTTGATTTTTCGCCGAAGTTATATACCTGGGGGTATGATGGCAAATGTGCGGGGTATCTCGCGGGTGCTATCTTATTTGCGGTCACTGATGATGCGAAGTTGTCCCTGGAGGACTATCCGCTTTTCAAGGTCGATCATGTATCTCGATGGGCGGAACACTGGGAGATATCCGAGTACGAGATTCGCGAGTGGTTACGCGCGGTAGGAGCAGGTGATGTATGGAAAATAGGTGAGTAACGCCCTTGTATGCCTCGTGGACGCAGGGGTGGGTAATTGTACCGCTTCGCCCGGTCCCGCCAAACGCCTTTTGGGTGTCGGTCGGAGAAATGCGCCGCCCGCGCCTTTTTCAACGGGTCGCTCTCGTGTGGCGTGTCGTGCTGGTGTGATTTGGCGGTATTCAGGTAGGTTAGACCACAGAGGCGTGGTTTTGAGGGCTTGTAGGCGATTGTGGAAAGGATATGTATGCAAACTATACATATTAGATCGGATATGTATAGATTTTCGCAGTTTCTATATATGTGCGTTATGCGATCTTGGTGATCTCGGTGGTTGTCTCGTCATTACGTAGTCTGGGGCACCCTTACATTCCATATTGAAAAAGTTTGTTCAATCTCTCCATCTGGAATCTCATGTAGGTTCATTAATGAATGCAATCGTTTTGTATAACCTGGGAGCCATCCAGAGCCTGGGAAATCCACAAACGGTTCATGAGTTTCTGTAAATTGAGGAATAGATGCCCCTTCAATGTGGCGATCATCCATCAAACTTCGATACTCTCTGCCAATAGAATAAAATCTCGCACTCTCGTCTTGCGGCATTTGTTCTACATCCTCATTAGATATACGACGAAAATCTACTTGCTTTTCCTGATTTTCGCGTAGTGCTATAAGTCTGATTATACACAATTGCCGCCACGATAATGATTCTATTGTTTCTAAATACGAAAAAGCAGTTGCTTCATCTATATCAGCATTAGATGTAAGGCAAATATTCACCCAAAATTTAGCAATATGTTCACTTTTGCTCTCTTGAGAGTCGTTGATAATTTCCTTTACGGTTTTATCTAACAATCGCCGTAGAACGCGAGGATTAGAAACCTGATTTTCAGAAAACCAATCATTTCTCAACGTGTCCTCTGGGTCTTTACTTTGATGTTTTTCACGCATATATTCTGACATCAGTTCCAAATTGCGTGCAAGATGCTCTTTTGTATGAGCAGGGTGATGCCTCGCGAAGTAGTCGGTAATTGATAGAATTGAACCAGTGGTTCCAATTATTTGCGGTAACGTGTTGACAATAAAATCTATAGCCATTAATTTTCCTTTTTAACGAGTTATCCGATCTTGTGGGTGAGCAACAGTACAGAAACCAATCACCCAGTCTTTGATAGCAAGCTGCCTGCTTTTGGCTAATGTTCCTTGCGGACGGTTTTAAACTCCATAAAATTGCGTATTTCATTAACCCTTTCAGAAAGGGGATCCATGGTCGTTATCCTCTCCATAGACTGGAAGTTGAGGGTAAGGCGATATTATGAACCTTGCAGGATTGTAGTGTTGCAGGTATCAGCTAAGCGATTTTGCGAGTGGCAGCACATCATCTTCTGGAATATCGGCTAAGCCCATGCGTGCATACATCTGACCTGCGGGCACCTGACTCCGCATGGAATGCGGGACGAGTAACGCCACGGGTCCTGATCGTGTATCGTCGACGGATGACAGTTTATAATCGATATATCCTCGATGTCCCAAATTGACACACTCCACTAATGTAGGAAACGTATCTTTAGAGAGCATAGGCCTCGGTTCTTCGGTGGGCCATGGGGTTTCTACAGTAGATTTGAGGCTGAGCGGATATTTATTTTCAATAATCAACTTTAGAATACACAGTTGTCGGTATGTTAGAGATTTAGATTCCTTGTACAGGAAATGTAATAAACCGGGATGAATACTCGCATCAAAACATCCGTTCTCAATTAAGTGTGCCATGTATGGAATTTTCTGCTCTTGAGGATCATCTTCTACTGTAAATAGCATTGAATCAACAACTTCTACGGCATCAGATCTGGAGATTGTCCCCTCACTAAAAAAACCATCATCTCGCAACTTCTCTCCATCTTTTAACCTCTTTTCAATGAAATCCACAGCAAAAGCGGAAACCGTAAGTACCCTGTGTTCTTGCATTGGACTTAACATACGATTTAAGAAGTCGGCAAGCACTGGTTGAATAAAGCCGCCAGCCGTCGTTCCAGCACTACTTGACTTAAGAAAATATGCAGTTAGTGTACCTGCTGCGATACCTGTTAACTCTGATATTGTTGGAATTGCCTTCCGAATTTTCCTTTTATTATTCCTAAACATAATACTGTGAAGTGCCACCTTTAATTTGGACCAAAATTTAGCAAAGTTAGGTTCCAAGTTTGCTGTTGAAATTCGACAGGTGTCAGATACCCTAATGCTGAGTGCGAAGGCTTTGAAAATTTTGAAATCCCTTTAACTACTCTTTGTATCTGTTGAAAAGACTGGTGCTGTTTAAAACCTATATTCCAAATTTTTCACGTATTTCAGTAATCTTATCAATAACTGGACTAAAAAATTCGTAATCTCTGTGAGCGGCTTCATTTACAAAAAACTCCGCTAACTGTGATTTTTTGTTATTGTGGACTGTATATTCTTCTTTGGGGGGTTCTTCTGGATGGTTTTGTTTAGTCCATAATTGCACGGTTTCATCTAATTCTTTAAAGGCTTTTTCGATTATATGATTTGGCATTAAATTTTCTATACCTTTCTTCACATGATTATCTTCTTTGCAGGGCAATTCCAATAGAAAAAGATTATCATGTTCTGCTATAAGTTCGCGTAAACGTTTGGGCTTTTCTACATTCTCATTGGGATCACTTATAAATAAACTTGGTTTATCTATAGTCGCAAAAGCGGTAATATATTTTCCCAAATTACCTGATCCTCTTATATTTGTAATATCAATTTTATCAGCAATCCTTTCCAGTTCAAAAAATCTTTGGTATATTCTGTCATCTGTTTTTCCTTCAACACACACATTTATAGCAGAATCGCTCCTTTTTACTTTCTCAACGGCATCTAAAGCGAGTGGTGAAAGGTCGTAAAAGAGATTCAAAGGATATTCTTCAAATTTGCAGATTGATAAATCGCCAGCAGTCTCTGTCAATGTGCATATAACCTTATCGCGTTCAGGCACTAAGTGAGGGGAATGGGTTGCGTAGATAATCTGAAACCTTTGGCTTAATGATTGAAGCATGCGACTTACGTGCCTCTGTGCCTTTGGGTGTATATTTGTAAAAGGTTCGTCCATGACAAATACCTTTTCCGACTTATCTTGATCGTTCAAAAGGTAACTACAGAGAGCCATTAAAATCCGAAAACCTCCAGACTCATAATTCAAATCAACCCATGACGATTGTTTATCAGATTCTCTATCACTTTCCCTGTAAGAAATATGCAATTGAACTACTAATTGGTTTCCTTCATTTCCAAAAACCACCTCAAACTTATACTTCCTCCCAATACTACCTTCCAGCACATTATTAAAATCATTTGTAAATTTTTCCGATATGTCTGCTGTGTGTTCCTTATTAAATCTGTAAGCATCACTTTTCGTAGTCGTTGATTCAGCAGCAGTCCTTAAAGTAAAATCACAGTGTTTCAAAATGTTCTGCCATGCTATATCTCCGATATTCTGATTTTTTATAGGTTTATCGTAGTCCGGATTATCTTTTACAGGAAAGGCACAATGTGTTCCGATCGGACTAATAGTTGTAAGGCATTTGGGAAGGGAATTACGACTCTTCTTTTCAAGATTTGGGTTTTGGATATTTTTAGACAATTTACTTCCGTCTTGAAACGCTAACGATAAAGATGTAGCATTCTTATCATTTACACCTGCCTTGCAATGATTTTGAGGTATCGCACGATCTGTCCTTAATAAGTTTTGAATAGCCTCTATTATCGTGCTTTTACCTGTGCTGTTCTCTCCTATAATGCATGTGATGTTAGAAAATTCAATGGTTGTGTCCCTAAATCCTCTATACGATTCCAGTTTTAAAGATTGTATCATAAACTTAATAAGTCTCCTTTTTGGAGTTTCGGTCTCGTTTTTTATCTCTCGTTGAGTCTTGAGATAAGATATTCCTGCCCTCGATTCCCTTTGATGCGGTTGCAGTGGGAGCAGAGCAGTTGCAAGTTTTCAATATGGTCAGTTCCGCCAACGGATTCCGCGATAATGTGATCTATTTCAAGGTGCTGCGTTTGGAAATGCTCACCGCATCCGTTACAATTCCCCGCTTGCTCGCCGTAGAGTTGGGTTTTGTTTTCAGGGGCGTTATAGCGGGGGATATTGCCTAAATCCGTGCGTTTCGGGATGTCGACTCGTGGAACAATGTCTTCAAACATGCCTTGATCGCCTCTGATACGCTCGACAACCAATTCAGCGGCTTTTGCGGATATGTCAATACCGATCCAATCCCGTTGGAGTCTGTCAGCTGCTACGAGAGTTGTGGCGCATCCACAAAACGGGTCTAATACGATGTCGGCTTCGTTAGATGAGGCTTTGATAATTCGGTCAAGGAGAGCAAGAGGTTTTTGGGTTGGGTAGCCTGTGCGCTCTTTAGATGTTGAATGCTGTTGAAAGGACATTATATCTGTCCAAACATCTGTAAAAGCAACTCCTTGCGTTTCGTCAAGATACTGTCGTCTTTTATTAGGTCTATCATCACGATAACGCCTCCCGTCTTTATCTGTTTTGCGAAACCGCTTGATGTACTCTGGTTTATGGGGTTGAAAGATTTTGTTGAATAGAAAGTCCCTGCCTTTGGTATAATAAAGAATGGTATCATGCCCACGTATAAAACCTTTAACTTGGCTTTTGAACCCGGATGCAGTTTCTAAATTCCAAATGATTTCACGCCGAAAATTACTCTTGCCAAATACGCTATCCATAATCAACTTCAAATAGTGGCTCATTGTCGGGTCACAGTGTAGGTATAGACTTCCCGTAGGCTTGAGAATGCGGTGCATCTCCAATAACCGAATCGCCATGTAAATCAGATAGGATTTATCGGAGTTGGTCATCGCTGCATGGATGACTCGGTTAAGAGCAGGGTGTTTCGCTTCGATGAGGTCTAACCAAGCGGCATCCACATCATTTAGCGTCCATGTATCTTTGAATTCAGCACCCGCCGCTTCTGAACCGATCGGTGCTGCGTAGTTGGCATTGGAATTGAACGGCGGATCCAAGTATATCAAGTCAACCGATTCGCTATTCATGCCTCGCATGATAGGGAGATTGTCCCCAGTAAATATCGTCTTGGGATTCACATTCGCATTCACGCGACACCTTCCATAAATTCTGTCAGTTATTGTTTATCTTGGATTTTCCAGCCCAGTCCTTTCTCCACTTGCTACAGTGGAAGGGTGGCAGAAACAGCGTGCGCTGCTCGTAGCAATGCCACCCAAACTGGATTTGTAGAGTATATCAGATGGGTAAAAATTAGGCAAGTCGCTTTTTGATTCGATGGGACTATCGCGCACCTACGAGCCGGAGCAGCCAGTTAGAAGATTTCCGAGTCTGTTCTTCTACTGGTGGCATGAGTGCGCGCTTTTCGTCTTTCTCCGCAGACAACAAATCAAGGAGTCTGGATCTCTCGTCTATGAGTGAAGCCTCGCGATCGGAAACCTGCGAGAGTTGTGCCTTGAGATCGGCAATCTGGTTCTCCAGTAAGCCGATAATCTGCTGACTTTCAGGTTCCGCCTTCTGACTGTCAGGCGGTGGTGTCACGTCATACACCCGATGCAGTTCGGCAGTGTCAATCCTGCGGTGTCCTTTCTCGTCTTTCTCTGATGAAACCGTGCCAGATTTGATGTCGCGGCGGATGGTCGATTCTGAAACGCCTGTCAAACCGACGGCTTCTGATATGGTGATCTTTGCCATGCATATCCCTCCAGTTGAGCGTCAATCGGAATGTCAATGCCAGTCTTAACGAGACCTACCAACGGATGGTTGCAAAATCTGAACTGCATCTCTTTCTCAAAACACCTCTGAAATCTTTACCGAGACTCGCTAACCCTACGCAAAACCCCATTGGCAATCCTCCAGCGACAAATCGTCTTGACCGCTCCTTTGTTTTCTGCTATACTCTATTTAAGCTCGTGGACAGGAGTTCTAACTTGGTGCTTCCCGTGCCAAGTCCTGTCCTCCACCTTTAGAACGGTGTGAGTGAGCCTACGAGCGATACCTCGTATTTGTAACAACAATAGAGAAATTTGTCACGCGTCTGAACGTCATTGCATTCTGCACAACAAAAGGAGGACGTAGCCATGCCAAGGTTTTTAGAAGAAACATTAAATAACTGGAGGAAGCCCCCAAGTGACACAGAAGAAACGAAACTCTCAAATATAGAAAGAATGGTGAAAGGGTGCATCAATGCAGATGACACCCTGAAAAGCATGAAAATAAAAACTTTTGGGCAGGGTTCGTATGCAAACGATACGAATGTCAGACTGAACAGTGATGTTGACCTCAATGTTAAATACGTGGACGGTTTTTACTTTGACCCTTTGTACTGCCTACGGTTTTTTAGACCACTCCCTAAAGGAAGATTGTGCTACACTAACAATCTCATTGAAAGGAGTATCCAATGGCGAAACGAAGAACCTTCACGCCTGAGTTTAAAGCGGAAGTTGTTCTCGAAGTCATCAGCGGTGCGACTTCCCAAGCAGAAGTGTGTCGGCGGCATAATCTCAACGAAAATCAACTCTCACAGTGGAAGCGACAGCTGCTTGAAAATGCGGCATCCCTGTTTGAGTCTATGGATAAGCAGTCCAGCGAGGTCTCCGAGAAGCGTATCGCTCACCTTGAGCAGCTCGTTGGGAGAATGGCCGTGGCGTTAGACATCCAAAAAAAACTATTGACCTGGTTGGACTAACGTTGTCTGAAAAGCGATGCTTCATTTCGGCATTGCGTCAGGAGCATTGCGTGCGAGATATTTGTGGAATCCTCGGTGTCAACCGCAGC
>JGI24797J26694_1000818_pt1 | contig 19306 bp, 18 predicted proteins | sample PinacodermPK_FD_26694 | JGI IMG/M metagenome (IMG submission 26694) | reverse complement strand
CGCCCGGTCGAGCCGGCGGAGCCGCCCCAGCCGAGCGGCTACTTCCGCGGCGTGGAAGCCGGCGACCCCGTCGTCGCGCCCGGCGACCACGACGACCTGCTGGCCCGCTTCCCGCCTGCGCTCCTGATCAGCGGCACCCGCGACTTCGCCCTGGGCGGCGTGTTGGCGAGCCACAACAAGCTGGTCAGCCTGGGCGTCGAGGCCGACCTGCACGTCTGGGAAGGCCTCGGGCACGCGACCTTCGCGTTCAACCCCCGCCTGCCCGAGTCGGACGAAGTGCACGAGGTGATCGTGCGGTTCTTCGACCGGCACCTTTCGCGGTAGCAGCTTGCGCCGCGGTCAGCCTCGGAGGCTCACCGGGGACGCGCCGAGAAACGACCGAGGCCGTAGAATCAACGCTCACGGAGATAACGGGGCTGCGTGCGGGTATCTCCCGCAGCCGCCGCATCGGAGGGAGCATGAACACGACGTTGACCGCAGTTATCGAACGAGAAGATGACCTCTATGTCGCCCTCTGCCCAGAGTTCGACGTAGTCAGCCAGGGAGCCACCGTGCGTGAAGCGCGCGAGAACCTGCAGGAAGCGCTGGAGCTGTTCTTTGAGCAAGCGCCTCCCGAAGAGCAGGGGCGGCGGTACCGACGGGAGGTCTATGTCACGAACCTGAACATCGCGGTTGGCTAGGCTACGGCGGCTTTCAGGCGCAGAAGTCCGGCGCATTCTGGAACACAGCGGGTTCCAGCAGGTGCGGAGGAAGGGCAGTCACGTCGTGATGCAGAAGCGGAGCGACGGCGAGACCGTCACCGTTCCGGTCCCGGACCATCGTGAACTCGCGGCTGGAACGCTACGTGCGATCATTCGTCAGTCCGGCCTTCCGCGGGAGGACTTCGAAGTGGAGTCGCCGCGGCGAGTGTGACAGTTCGCCTGTGACTGAAGGACCGCTCTCGTAGTCTCTAGAGAGACCCCTCGGTCGGTATGGACCTCGGCTGCGGCCGGTAGGAGTTGCCTGACAGCTTGGCGGCGCGCGTCGCTTCGGACTCGCCTACCTCGGAGCTCCTCCGCCCCAAGACATCTTGCGAGATCTATAATGATCCTTGTACCCTCGACGGATGCACAGAGTCCTCGTCTCATGGATCGGCACCACGGACCTCCGCGCACCTGAGGAGGGCGCGGAGGTCGGCTCTGGGCCAGTTGCACAGGCCCTCGAAGAGCTGCGGTTCGACGAGGCTCGCCTGCTGACGAACCATGAGCCGAGCACGGTCGAGCCGTATCGTGCGTGGCTCCAGGCCCGGGCTCCAGACGTCCCAGTCCACATAGTCCAGGAGACTCTAGGCAGCCCCACGGACTTCGGAGAGATCTACGCTGCCGCGGTTCGCGCCTGTGGGGCCGTAGTCGAGGGGGCGCCCGACGCGAGCTCGCTCACGTTTCACCTGAGCCCCGGCACACCGGCGATGGCGGCGATCTGGGTCATTCTGGCGAAGACGCGCTTCCCCGCGGAACTCATTGAATCCTCCCGCCAGCACGGGGTCCGCGTCGCGTCCGTGCCGTTCGACATCAGTGCGGACTTCCTCCCCGATCTTCTTCGCCAGCCCGACCGGGAACTCGAGCGTCTATCCGCCGGCCTGGCACCGGAAGCTCCGGAGTTCGACGAGATCCTGCACCGGAGTGCGGCAATGCAACGCATCATCCTGCGCGCTCGACGGGTCGCCCCCCGCTCCGTACCCGTCGTGATCGAGGGAGAGACCGGTACAGGCAAGGAACTTCTGGCAAGAGCGATTCACCGCGCCAGCCCCCGCCGCGACCGGCCCTTCGTGGCCGTAAACTGCGGCGCCCTTTCGCCCGAACTCGTTGAGTCCGAGCTCTTCGGCCACGAGAAGGGCGCCTTCACCGGTGCCTCGATGCGTCGCGAGGGCCACTTCGTCGCCGCACATGGCGGCACGCTCTTTCTCGACGAGATCGGCGAGCTTCCGTTGTCCGCTCAGGTGAAGCTCCTTCGCGCCTTGCAGGAGGGGGAGATTCTGCCCGTTGGAAGCTCCCGACCGCGTAGCGTGAACGTGAGGCCGATTGCCGCGACCAATCGTTCGCTGCCCTCGGAAGTAGAGGCAGGTCGCTTTCGCGAAGATCTCTTCTACCGCTTGGCCGTGGCAGTCCTTCGACTGCCGCCGCTCCGAGAGCGAGCCAACGACTTGGCATTGCTGATCGACCGGCTCCTGGAACGGGTCAATCGAGAAGGCGAACGGCAACCAGGCCACAAGCACAAGAAACTGTCTGCTGGCGCAAGAAACCTCCTGCTCTCGCACCCGTGGCCCGGCAACGTCCGTGAGCTCCAGAACACTCTGCGCCGAGCGGCCTTGTGGTCCTCGGACGAAGCTCTGACCACGGACGATGTGCACGAGGCGCTGCTTCCCGTTGCGGCGAGCGACCGGGGCGAGACTGTCCTGAATCGCCCTCTGGGCGACCGCCTCGACCTTCGAGTGCTTCTGGCGAACGTGNCCCGCCACTACCTTGAGCGAGCCTTGGAGCAGAGCGGCGGCAACAAGACCGAGGCGGCCCGGCTCGTGGGCCTTCCCAGCTACCAGACGCTCACCAACTGGATGAAGCGTTATGGTCTGACCCAGTGATGGCACGCCGCTTGCTCTCCAGTCTCCTCGCATGTTCGAGGAAGGCCCGATGACTCCGCACGAAACCGAGGCTGACGCCCGGATCGTGATCGACGACCTGTTGAAGCAGGCGGGATGGGATCCGAGCGACAAGTCGATGGTTGCCACGGAAGCACCGGCGGTCATGCCGGAACGGCCCAGCCCTCTGGTTGACCGCCTCGGCGCCCGACCGTTCGAGACGCACGCCCCTGCCTACGACCTCGTTGCAGCCGCCGGCGACTTCGGCCCGGACCGGCTCGTGGGCAAAGAGGGCGACGAAATCGGCTGGGCGCCGGTACCAAGTTCGGTACGCCTCACACGCGATCACTTCGTAGCTCGCGTCGAAGGGCACTCCATGGAACCGGCGATTCCGGACGGGTCCTGGTGTCTGTTCCGGGCCGACCGGGGAGGAAGTCGCGAAGGCAAGCGGGTTCTCGTCTGGCATCGTGGCTGCACCGACCCGGCACTCGGTGGAGAGTTCTCGGTCAAGCGCTACACGAGCAAGAAGGCCGGCGACGGCGGCGGGGCGTGGAGACACCGCGAGATCCGCCTGGAACCGCTCAATCCGGATCCGGAGTTCCAGCCCCTCGTTTTCTCCCGGGAAGCCGAGGGCGATCTGCGCGTGGTGGGTGAGCTCGTCGACGTTCTCGACCTGGAGGAAGCCGGCGAACGTGCCGCGGCGGGTGGCGGAAGGGCCGACTACGTCCTCTACGACGGGCGCGGGCGGCCGCTGGCCGTGATCGAGGCCAAGCGGAACGCGATCCACCCATACGTGGCCAAGCAGCAGGCCCTCCCATACGCGAAGGCACTGGACGCGCCCTTCATCTTCCTCGCCAATGGCGAACAGACCTACTTCTGGGACTGGAAGAACGACGATGCCCGTGAGGTCGCCAGCTTCTTCTCGCAGCGCGATCTGGAACGGCTGGTCGAAGCCCAGGAGAACCGGAAGCCACTCGCCACCATCGAGATTCCCGAGCACTACGTTCGCCAGGGCGAGACGCGCACTCTCCGCCCGTACCAGACCGATGCGATGCGGGCGCTCGACCACGCATTGGAGTTGGGCAAGCGGCGCTTCCTCATCGAGCTGCCGACCGGTACCGGCAAGACGGATCTCACCTGTCTTTACCTGAAGCGGCTCTTCAAGGCAGGCTGGGTCGAACGCGTGCTCGTCCTGGTGGACCGGGAGCAGCTCGCCAAGCAGTTCCTCGAGGCGGTGCAGGACCTGCTTCCGCAGCACCCCAGCTACTGGATGCGGTCGGGCATGGCGCGTCAGGAGCAGCAGATCACGGTCGCCCTGCTTCAGACGATGATCGGCCGGGTCGAGGAGTACACGGCCGGCTACTACGACGTCGTCGTCACGGACGAATGCCACCGCTCGATCTACGACGGTTGGAAGCCGGCGCTCACCCGCTTCGAGGCGGTGCACATCGGTCTGACGGCCACGCCGGCCAACTACATCGAGCGCAACACCTACGACTTCTACCACTGCAAGACCGGTAAGCCCGACTTCAGCTACCCGATCCAGGAGGCCTTCCGTGAGGGCTACCTGGCGCCGTACTGCTTCGCGTCCGGCATCACCGAACTGGTGGCCGAGGGCGCTGAAGTGGACGACGAGCACTACGACCCCGCCGCCTTCGAGAAGAAGTGGACGAACGAAGACAGCAACCGCCTGATGATGAGGGAGTTCGACGAACTCGCCTGGGCCGCGTACGAGGAGCTGGCCCCGAAGCAGAACCCAGGCCCGGGCAAGTCGATCGTCTTTGCGATCACCAAGCGTCACGCTGCGCGTCTGGCCGAGCACCTCAACAAGCTCCACCCGGAACACAAGGGACGCTACGCAGAGGTCATCACGTCCGACGCAGCGGACCCCGATGCACTGATCCGGCGGTTCAAGTCCGAGCCCTACCCGCAAGTTGCCGTGAGCGTCGGCATGCTCGACACCGGATTCGACTGCCGCGAAGTGCTCCACCTGGTGCTCTGCCGCCGCGTGCGCAGCCCTATCCTGTACCAGCAGATGCGCGGTCGCGGCACCCGCCTGGCGCCCCACATCGACAAGCGGAAGTTCGTGATCTACGACTTCTTCCGCAACCACCAGTACTTCAATGACAGCGACACCGACGCGTTTACGGGCGCTGGCGGTGGACATGCTCCCGCGCCGCCTGACGCTGCTTCCACTTGCCGCGGCGACCTCGTGGAACTCGGCCTTGAAGACGAGTGGCTCGAAGCGGTCGGGTACGTTGAGGTCGGTCCCGAAGGCGAGCGGGTCGACAAGGAGAAGTACAAGAGCGATTGGCAGGAGACGGTCCAGACCCGAGTGGCCGACGACCCGCTGCTCCGCAAGGTGCGGGACGAAGAAGCGCTTGAGCCCGGCGAAGAAGAGAAACTGGCGCGGCGCCTGAACCAGCCGGAGCGCTACTTCAACGAGGACAACCTCCGCCGCGCCTACCGCGACCCGAGTGGAACTCTCGTGGACTTCATCCGGGCCGCTCTCGGCACGCTGCGCATCAAGAGCCGCGAGGAGAAGCTCGAAGAGGCGTTCCGCGCCTGGCTCGTCTCGCGTTCCTTCACGCCGCGGCAAGCCGAGTACCTGAGCCTGCTCAAGAACCGGGGTATCGCCACCGGAAGAGTGCGCGTAGAGGATCTGTTTGAGCCGCCGCTCTCGATTCTCAACGTCGCCGGCAAGGGAGTGGCACTCTTCGGCGAGCAGGGTTTGCGGGATGTCGTGGACGACCTGAACGAGGGCGTCTTCCTGCCTGCGAAGCGGGCGAGCTGAGAAGGGGGACGCGAGAACCATGGACCACAGCCTGCGGCGCAAGCTCGACCGGATCACCGACATCCTTTGGGCAGGGGGTGTCACGAACCCCGTCACCTACATCGAGCAGATCTCCTACCTCATCTACCTCAAGCTGCTTGACGAAGAGGAAGCCAACCGCGAGTTGCGAGCACGCCTTTCGACCGGTAACGGCGCGCGCCTCTTCCCCCTCCAGGCGGAGCGATACCGCTGGAGCAAGTGGCGGTTCAAGAGCGGGAACGACCTGCGCGACTTCGTGCGGGACGAGGTCTTCCCCTACATGGCCTCGCTCGTGAAGGACGAGCCGCAAGTGGCTGGTTACTTCCGCGACGCGGTGTTGGAGATCACCGATCCCAACGTGCTCAAGCAGGTGATCGACGAACTCGACGGCCTCGAGTTCCAGAAGCTCGGGCCGGACGTCAAGGGCGACGTCTTCGAGTACCTGCTGACCCACCTGGGCCAGTCGGCCCTGAACGGCCAGTTCCGCACGCCGCGCCAGATCCGGGCTTTCATGGTCCGGATGACGGACCCGGACCTCGGCGACACGATCTACGACCCGGCCTGCGGCACGGCGGGCTTCCTGATCGACGCCGTCGATCACATCTTGGCGCGCTACAGCGAGAATCCCGAGGAGGTCCCCATCTACGGTGAGGACTGGCTGGAGAAACGCGGCCAGACGTTGGAAGAGGCCAAGGCCGAGATCCCCAATCTCCAGACCTATCGCAAGGGGGCCGGCGACCTGCTGCCCGACTGGAAGCGGCTCGAAGCATCTATCCACGGCACCGACGTGTCTCGCCAGATGATGCGCATCGCCGTGATGAACCTGGTGCTGCATGGCATCCGCGGCGCTCGCGTCAAGCGCGCCAACGTGCTCTCCGAGATGAGCGGCCTCACCGAGGACGATTTGCATCGCCAGTATCAGGTGATTCTCTCGAATCCGCCGTTTGCAGGCCAGATCCCCAGCGAGTCGGTTCGCGCGGACCTCCCGACCAAGTCGAAGAAGAGCGAACTCCTCTTCCTGTCCTTGATGATGCGCTCTCTCGCTCCCGGCGGCCGCTGTGCCGTGGTTGTCCCGGAGGGCCTGCTCTTCGGCTCCACCAAGGCCCACAGGGAGTTGCGCGAGAAGCTGTTGCGGGAGTTCGAAGTGCTGGCGGTCGTGTCGCTGCCGGCGGGCGTGTTCAAGCCCTACGCGGGCGTCAAGACCTCGGTGCTCGTCTTCCGGCGGCCGAAGACGCCACCCGAGGACGGCGCAAGCGCGACCAACCACATCTGGTTCTACGAGATTCGCAACGACGGCTACGACCCGGAACGGATACAGAGTGGCGGGCGCCCGGAAACTCCCGAGAAGAACGACATCTCCGGTCTGCTTGCGGCTTGGGCTGACTACGAAGCCTCTCGCTTCCGAACCTCGCCCGGCGTCGAGACCGGCTGCGTTCTCGATCCGGGCTGCGAAGCGGCCCGGTGCTGGTGGGCGCCTTTCGAAACGATCAAGGACGGCGACTTCAACCTGGCTGCGTCCCGCTACGAACCCATCGTCGCCGACGAGAATCCACGGGAGGATCCGGCCGAGTTGATCCGGGAGGTTCTGGTCATAGAGAAGGGAATCGCGTCGGGGCTTGAGGAGCTTCTGGCCGAGGTTGAAGCCCGATGACGAAGTGGACGATGGTTCCGCTCGCTGAGGCTGCGGAGATCCGCGGCGGCGCAACTCCACTCCGAGGGAATGCCGAGTACTGGAACGGGGACATTCCGTGGCTCACTCCGACGGATCTTCCGCCGGTCGGCGCCGGGATCACCAATGTCCAAGAGACTGCGGACTCCATTACGCAAGAGGGTCTCGGCTCGTGCTCGGCCAGCCTGCTTCCCCGAGGGGCCGTGCTCTTCTCCTCCCGCGCCAGCATCGGCAAGGTGGGCATCGCCGACGTTCCACTCGCCACGAACCAGGGCTTTGCCAACTTCATTCCCCGTGACGGAGTCGGGTCTCGCTACCTCGCCTGGTGCCTTTCGCACCATGCCCGCCAGATCACCCGTCTGGCCGGCTCAACGACTTTCAAGGAGGTGACCAAGCGGTCGCTGAGGCGGTTTCTGATTCCTATGCCTCCTCCGCCCGAGCAGCGCCGCATCGTCGAGATCCTCGACCAAGTCGACCGCCTTCGCCAACTCCGTACCGAGGCCGACGAGAAAGCGGAACGAGTTCTTCCGGTCCTCTTGACGCGCATCTTGGGCAGACCTGAGACGTGGCTAGGTGACGCGGGCTGCGAACCTCTCGGCTCGCTGGCGTCGTTCATCAGTGGAGCAACTCCGTCCAAGTCGGTCCAGGGCTTCTGGCAGGGCGACGTGCCCTGGGTTTCCCCCAAGGACATGAAGGTGGACTTCCTCTCGGACAGCCAGGACCACGTCTCGGACGCCGCGGTCAAGGAGACCAACTTGAGGCTGATCGAACGAGGCAACACGCTTGTCGTCGTCCGGGGGATGATCCTCGCCCGCACTATTCCACTGGCGATCAACTTGAATCCCGTGACAATCAACCAGGACATGAAGGCGCTCCTACCGAGCAGGGAACCGATTACCGGCACCTACCTCTGGGCAGCCCTCACGGTGGCAAGGCAACGGTTGAGAGGTCTCGTCCGGACCGCGGCACACGGCACACGGAAGCTCGACACTCCGGACCTCATGCAGTTCCGGATTCCTCTTCCGACTCCTGATCAGATCCAACAGGTGAGTTCCGCTGTTGAAACTCATCGCCACCTCGTCGAGAGCCGGCAGAAGGGCGCGCTTCTGACGGATCGCCTTTTCCGCCTGCTCGTGAGCAAGGCTTTCAGCGGTTCTTTGACGTCGGTCTGGCGCCAAAACCAAGCAGCGGAGGTACTCGAGGAGAGTTCGCGGGGCCACTCTTGCTCCGGCCACATGGAGGGTGTGGCGTGAGCCTCGACGCCCTTCGGCTCGCCAACTTCAAGGCCTTCGGGCCGTCTCAGCGGGTCCCGCTACGGCCGATCACGCTCGTGTTCGGCGCCAACAGTTCCGGAAAATCCTCGATACTGCATGCGATAGCACTCGCGCACCATGCGGTTGAGACAGGCGACCTCGATACACAACGGACGCGTGTGGGCGGCGAGTCCATCGACTTGGGCGGTTTCCGACAGTACGTGCATCGGGGACAGCTCGATAGTCAGGTGGAGATGGCGTTCGAGCTGGATCCAGGCAAGCTCTCGGGGAAACTGGCGAGCATGCTGGGAGCGTCCCGTTTGCCGGTCGTTGACCTTGCCATCGGTGGCGGGATCGCCTACAAGTACGAGACGATCTCTGGGCGACGCGATCTCGAGGCCGAAAGGGTCTTTGGTGGCCCTGGTCTTGAGCGCTTCACGCTGGAAGTTGACGGCGCTCTGATGCTCTCGATGAGCATGCGTGCCGGCGGTGACCTCAGGCTCGATCGGCTGGACCATGCGCACCCGGCGTTCCGCGAGATCCTCCGCGGGATTCTGGCCCTGACCACGACCACGCAAACGTTGCGCGAGGAGGACTTCGACCGGCTCGCGCCCGTGCTGGATCGGCTGGCCCCAGACACGACAGCTCGCCGGGAAGGCCTGTTCCCTCAAATCGAGAGCCCGAACGCGGAAGAGACTGGAACAAGCAATCGTCTCCTGCCTGTCAGCAGCGGCCGCCGCCAGGAAGATCTGGCTCGAGCGGCGGAGCTCCTCCTTCCTACCGCCCTGCACGATCTGGTGAGCGGCCTCTCGACTGCGCTCGAGGACGAGATCCGCCGGCTTCGCTATTTGGGACCACTGAGGTCCTATCCGCCGCGACACCTGGCCTTCTCCCAGCATCATGACGCGAACTGGTTCGCGGGAGGTGGCTACGCCTGGGATGTTGTGCGCACCCGCAAGGACATCAGGGATCGCGTGAACCAGTGGCTTGGCGACGCCGACCGTATGAAGACGCCATATGAACTCCAGGTTCGCGACCTGCTGCCGGCAGACACGCTTTCCCCACACCTTGCAGCTGGCCTCACCGACTCGCTGGAGGACCTGACACGAAGGCTGCTGGTGAAGATGGAGGGCGAGGATCGGTCTGAGGCACTCTCGCTGGCGCTGGAGTCGGCCCGCTATGAGCTTGAGTTCGGGACGGCCGACATCGGCGATCTGAGTGACATCGCTGTCGCAGAACTGGTCGGATCGCTGGTCGACGCGGAGCCGACGAGCGAAGAGTGGGTCCGGAGAATCGTCAAAGCCCGCCGCGAGATCATCCAGGACCTGGTACTGATCGACAAGCGCTCCACCACTCCCGTGAGCCACCGCGACGTGGGGATCGGCGTGAGCCAGGTGCTGCCCGTGCTGGTGTCGGCCTACGCTTCAACCGGCAAGCTGATCGCCATCGAGCAGCCCGAAATACACCTGCATCCCAAACTGCAGGCGGAGCTTGGCGACGTCTTCCTGGAGTCTGCGCTGGGTGAGGCAGGGAACCGATTCCTGATCGAGACGCACAGCGAGCACCTGATACTCAGGATTCTCCGCCGCATTCGGGAAACGACGGAAGGCGACGAGGGCGCCTACCCGGTCAAGCCGGAGGATGTGGCGGTGCTTTACGTGCAGCCCGGTTCCGAGGGGGCGGAGGTCGTCCACATTCCCATCACTCCCGATGGTGACTTCGAGCAGCGATGGCCTGATGGCTTCTTCGCCGAACGTGCAGAGGAGTTGTTCTGATCGTGGTTCACGAATACGCGTTGGAGCCTGAGCTGGTAGCGACCTGGAGCGACCTCCGTGATTGCCGGTACTTCCGCGAGAACTTCGGCATCGGGCAGGGGAGACTAGTGTCCAGATTCCCGAAGAACTGGCGCAAAAGGGTCTACGAAGCCATCCGGGAGCGGGACGATGTCACCGAGATGGGGTCTGCGCGGCTTCAAGCCTTGGTGGATCAACTGTGCGAAGACATGGTGAAGCGATCCCTAGGTCATTTCGATCACACGAGAGGCGGGTGGCTTGGTAACGCGCTACGAGAACACGAACAACGCCCCTTTCATGCAATTCTCGCCCGATCCAACCCAGCGGGTCACGAAGACGTAGTTAGCGGGGACGACCTTGCGGGCCATGCGGACCGTCCTCTATGGAGCACCAGACGCACTCGCGCCGCTTCCCGACGGGCGCAGGACCTGGCCCAGGTCGTGGCGCCACTGCTGCGAATCAGTTCAACCATAATCTTTGTCGACCCCTATTTCACGCCGAGCAGGCGTGAGTACCGCGAAACACTCGCCGCGTTCCTTTGCCAAGCCACAACAGGTCGGCCAGTTCCACTACCGGCGCGAGTGGAAGTGCTTGTGAAGGAAGACGAGAGAAAGGGCACCTCCGACTTCTTCCGAAATGAGTGCGTTGAGCGACTAGGCCCGCTCATCTCTCGCGATCTTCGATTGGAGGTTCGGCAACTTGCGGAGAAGTGGGACGGCCAGGAGCTGCATAACCGTTACATCCTGACGGACCTCGGAGGCATATTGTTCGGCCACGGACTCGATGAGGCCAAGAACAAGAAGGGCAAGGGGCACGACGACCTCGTCTTGCTGACCGACGACGTGTATCAGCATCGCTGGTCGCAGTACTCCGAACGACCGCTCACGGCGTTTGACGAGCGGGAACAACCGATCGCCGTAGTGGGTGGTGCCTGAGCTTGTCTCGTCAGTGACCAGGAGGGACCGACGGAAAACTCGAAGGCTACACTGGTGAGTCGAACCGCGGGTAACCCCCGAACTCCTCCACCGCATGGTCCGCGCCAATCGTCGACGAGGTCGACCCGGAGCAGGTCATCCTGTTCGGCTCCCGTGCACCGGGGGTTGTGTCGTCGCGTCAGCTCAGGGGCAGGGGAAGGGGATTGAGCGTTTGACTTGACTGGCTCACTTCACTCAGTTCTCTAAGATGCCGCCGGTCGGAGCCATCTCTACTGCGTGGCGAAGCATCTCGGCAACACGGGTCGCCTGTTCGGGAGTGAGAGGCGGGACAGGCCGAAGATCTACAAGCGGTGGAGCTGGTATTCGGAGAAGAACCGGTAGCCCGATCCTTGCCGCTTCGTCAATCTCCAGAGCTTTCTCGATCGCTTCATCCAGATTCAGTGTCCACGAATAGGGTTCGTGGCTTTCGTAGTCAAGAAGAACATCACCGGGAAGTTCCAGGGACAGTTCCCGGAAGTCTGGCGACACCGATACGCGAGGATTCTTGACTGTCACGTCGAGCGCCATCATGTCCTTACCTCACGCCACTGGCGGGCACTTCTCATAGTGCTGAAGGGTCGAGGAAGCGAGGCACAGGCGGGTCTTCCAACGCCCATGCTGCGGGTCGTCGGGATCGAGCCCGAGCTTCTCTAGGAACTCCCTTGCCCTGACGATCCGGCCCTCTGTCTTCAGACTGCGGCCGTCTTCTCCGAAGGCCAGCGCTTCAAGCATCCTGCCCAGATTCACCAGCGTTGCCATTTCGTGGATCAACCGGCGGCAAGGCTGTGCCCAGACGACGTCCCTCGCGGTTGCAGTGCCTCGTACTTCGTCGAGCACCGCCAGCACCGCGTTGAGGGACCGCTCAGCATGTTCTGAGAACTCCTCGCCAAACGGACGGCGAACCTCACCGTCGCCGTCGAGATGCGCGACGACCTTGTTCCGGTACTGCCTCAGATCCGTCGTCGCCTCGGTAGCTGCATCGACCAACGCACGTAGTCGGTGCAACTGCGGATAGTGGTCGGGCAATCTACAAACCGTCAGATTTCGGTGCCGTCCAGTCCTCGCCAGATCCGCAAGCTGCGTGATGCGGAGGATCAGTGCTTCTTCGCTAACTCGACGAAGCCACCACTCGAATTCGGAGTGTGCCTCAAAGAACCACTCGTTGTCCTCGGCTCGAAAGAGGTCCTGATGTTCCTGGAGGAACATTCTGGCGAAGACGTAGTGCTGCATTAGCGCGTCCACCATTTCGTCGCGGGTCATCGTGGCTACCTCACCTGATGAGCGGTCTCTGTTGAGGCTGCGGCGTCGGACTGACGGAGTCGGTCGCGGGCGCTTCGGCCGAGTCGGCCGTGAACCCCTGCTTCTCCTTCTGCGCCACAGTCGCAAGTATGCCGTTCTGTCGGCAGCGGCGGGCAACGAGGCAGCCGTAGTCTGGCCTCAGCCGCGATCAGTTGTACCAGTAGATGTGCTCGTCGTCCGGAGCGTCCGGCTCGAGCAGCGTCTTGTCGATGTTGATCGGGCTCCGGGTGGCCCACGGCCAGATAGGCGTCGCCTGCTCCTTGTTGTGCTCGGCGAGGAGCTTCTTCAGGGCCGCGACCCGCTCCGGCTCCTTGTCGGCGACGTTGTGCTGCTCGGTGGGATCCTTCGGCAGGTTGAAGAGCCATACCTTCCCGGGGGGGTCGCTGATCTGGAGTTTCCAGCCGTCGGCAAGGACGACCTGGTAGCCGCCGGTGCGCCAGAAGAGACGATCGTGCGGCGCGCCCTCGACCTCGCCCAGGACGTGCGGAACGAGGTCGACGCCGTCGATCGTCCGGTCGCCGGGCAGATCGACTCCCGCCGCGGCCGCCGCGGTGGAGAAGATGTCGAAGCCGTGCACCGGGGCTTCGTAGACCTGGCCGCCGCTTAGACGAGCCGGCCACTTCAGGAGGAACGGCACGTGGATGCCTCCCTCGAAGAAGCTGATCTTCCAGCCGCGGAACGGTTCGTTGACGCGCGGCAGGCCGATGTAGGCCGGCGCCCCGTTGTCCGACGTGAAGAANACGAGCGTGTTCTCTTCGAGACCGTTCTCGCGCAGCGCTTCGAGCACCCGGCCGACGCTGCGGTCGAGTGAGCGCACCATCGCGGCGTAGACGCGCAGGCGNTGNTCCTCGATGTGGGACAGCGCCTCGTAGTCGGCGCGGAGCGCCTGCAGCGGCGTGTGCACCGCCCAGTGCGCCAGGTAGAGAAGGAAGGGCCGATCCTTGTTGGCCTCGATCACCTGGACCGCCTGGTCCGTGTAGTAGTCGGTCAGGTAGCCGCCGGGCTCGAAGTTGGGACTGCCGTTGAACGAGGCCGCGTAGCGCAAGAAGCGCCACAGGAAGCGGTCGATCCCGTCGAACTCCTGCTTCGAGTTGACGACGTTCGGGTCGTCCTCGGGCAGGTACAGGCCGCTCGCCATGAGCAGGCTCTCGTCGAAGCCCTGCTCGTGGGCNCGCATGCCTGCGCCTGTGCCGAGGTGCCACTTGCCGATGTGNACGGTGTGGTAGCCGGCCGGCTTGAGCAGCTCGGCGAGCGTGATCTCGGACGGCGGCACCCCCTTGTCGGCGAGGGGAACCGAAGCCCCTTCCTCGTTGCCGCTCGTCTGCCGGAGCTTGCCTTCCGGGTTCGAGAGCTGGGGCACCATCGTGGCGAATCCCGGCGGCGTCGGGGTGAACTCGAAACCGAAACGGGTGCCGTAGCGGCCGGTCATCAGGGCAGCCCGCGACGGCGCGCAGGTGCCGTTGGCCGAGTAGCCGTTGGCGAAGTGAACGCCGTCACGCGCCAGGGAGTCGATGTTCGGGGTCGGCACCGTGCCGTCCGCGACGCCGCCGCCGAGCCAGCTCAGGTCGTTCCAGCCCAGGTCGTCGGCGAGGATGACGACGATGTTGGGCGGCCTTTCCGCGGCGGGCCGTCCTTGCGGGTCGGCACCGGACTGCCAGTCGATCGTTTGGGTCGGACCGGCGGCTGCAGGCTGCTGCTGGGCCGGCTGGACCGTGCCCTGCCGGTAGGCAACCGCGCCCGCGGCGCCTGCGGCGAAGGCCGCGGCGAGGCCCAGGGCCACCAGGCCGCGTCGAGTCGTGCCGGGGCGTCGTCTCATGATTCGATCCCTTCTGGTCGTTCGAAGCGCCAGCCTAGCGCCTGATCGAGAGCGCAGGTGCCCGTTGATGCTCAGGAGGTTGGCTGGTACGGTCAACAGCCGCGGATCCCCGTACTTGAAGAACACGTTGAGAGGGAGCGTTCGACCATGAAGAGAGGCCGACTTGCCTTGCTCGCCCTTGTCCCAATGTTCCTGGCCGTTCCGGCGTTCGCCGAGGACAACGCCGAGGAGGGAGAGAAGAAGGTGAAAGCAGCGCACGAGAATCTGGCGCCCGAAGCGCGCACGGACGATCTCGGCATCACGGTGCCGGTGCCTGCGAGCCACCCGGGTCGCCGCTACCCGGCGGAACATGAGTTTCCGACGGGTCCCGCCATCGGCGAGCGCCTGCCCGAGTTCGAGCTGCCGAACCAGAACGGCGAAGCCGTCGACTTCCATGCCCATCGGGGCGACTCGAAGGCGATCGTCGTCTTCTATCGCTCCGCCGTCTGGTGACCGTACTGCCGCACGCAGCTGGTCGAGCTGCAAGAGAACATTTCGCTCTTCGACGCCGAGGGCATCAAGGTTTACGGCGTCAGCTACGACTCACAGGANCANCTGAAGGCCTTCGCCGAGCAGCAGGACATCGCGTATGACCTGCTCTCCGACTACGACTCCGCGGTCATCAAGCGCTTCGGCATCCTGAACACGACGATCGACCCCGACGCGGATGTGTTCAACCGCGCCACCGAGCGGGGTTTCTACGGCATTCCCTTCCCGGGCGTCTACGTCGTCGACGGGGACGGCCGGGTGACGGAGAAGTTCTTCCACCGCCACTACGCGACGCGCACGTCGGCCGGGACGATTCGCGACAGCGCGATCGGCCGCATCCTCGCCAAGCACGAGGTGCCGGCCGCCGAACTGGGCGACGAGCACGTCGAAGTCTCCGTCTTCCTCGCCGACGAGGCGCTCAAGTTCGAGTACACGAGCACCCTCCACGTGCGCTTCGAGGTCGCCGACGGCTACCACATCTACGCCGACCCGCTTCCCGATGGCTTCATCGCATCGACGGCGGCGGTCGCGCCGACCAAGGGCGTGAGGACGGGCGAGCCGGCCTACCCACCGACCGCGGAGCGCGAGTTCCCCGAGCTCGGTGTGACCCTCAACGTCTACGAGGGCGTGACCGACGTCGCGATTCCGATCGCCCTCGGCTCCGAGATTCTCAACTGGCCGATCAGCGACAAGCCGACCGAGATCGAGATTCCGGTCAACGTGGTCTACCAGGCCTGCAGCGAGACGGTCTGCTACGTCCCGAAGGAAGAGACGGTCGTGCTCAAGGCCCCGATCGAACCGCTGGTGATGCCGGGTCGGTAAGCGCCGCGAAACCACTCCGCCACGACTCGATGTTGGGCAGCACGGAGCCAACCATGAAGTTCCCTCTTGCCGTTGTCTCCTGCCTGCTCGGCATCCTGTCGTTAGGGGCTGGCGAGGCTCTCTCGCAGCCCGGGACGGAAGCCGGCGACGACGTTCGCGTCTACCCGAACCGTGAGGCGTTCTTCGGCGACCTGCACGTGCACACGAGTTGGTCGACCGACGCCTACACCGGCGGCAACCGCGTCGGTCCGCGTGAGGCGTACCGGTTCGCGCGCGGCGAAGCGGTCGAGCTGCCCAGCGGGCTCGTAACGCAACTGCAGACGCCCCTGGACTTCGTCGCGCTGACCGACCACGCGGAAGGTTTCGACACCGTCGGCGCCTGCTTCTCCACTCCCGACCATGGCCTTTACGACTCGGCGGCGTGCCGGGCCCTACGCGGAGCCACGTCGGGACAGGCCGCACAGGGAAACTTCCTGCGGGCCGCGTTCGAGCGCGGTGCGGCCCGTCCCGCGCCGCGGAATCCAGCCCTATGCGGCGATGTCGAAGCCTGCCTCGACGCGGCACGGTCGACCTGGCAGCGAGTCCAGGAAGTCGCCAACGAGTTCGATCAGCCGGGCCGCTTCACGGCCCTGATCGGATACGAGTTCTCGGCCCTGCTGCGCGACTTCGGGATGCTTCACCGAAACGTGATCTTTCGCGGCGAAGACGTCATTCCGCACGCCATCTCCTCGCTCGACGTCAAGTCGCAGGCGGACTTCTTCTCGCAGCTCGACGACGCCTGCGAGGCGCCTTGCCAGGTGCTGACGATTCCGCACAACACGAACTACTCCTGGGGTCTGACCTTCTCGCGCACCGACGAGGACGGCTCCTCCTACACGGCGGCCGACCTCGAGCGGAAGGGCGCGCATCGAGCGGCTGGTCGAGGTGACCCAGTTGAAGGGAACCTCCGAGTGCCAGGTCGGAGTGGGTGCGGCCGACGAGGACTGCAACTTCGGGATCCTGTTCCCGCCCTGCGAGGAGGACCAGTTCGGTCGCTGCGCCCGGCCGGCATCGTTCGTGCGCAACGCCCTGCTCGACGGCCTCGCCCTGGAATCGGAGGGGCAGGGCAATCCGTTCAAGCTGGGCATGATCGGGTCGACCGACACCCACCAGTCGGATCCCGGCTACTTCGACCCCGAAGGGCGAAGCGACCAGAGGCCGGCAATCGGCAACGCCGAGGCGACCGCACGCCTTCTCGAACGGAGCCACGTCGTCGTCGGTCCCATCCGGAAGACGAACGTCGGCGGGCTCGCCGGTGTGTGGGCGGAGTCGAACACCCGCGAACATCTGTTCGACGCGATGCGCCGGCGCGAGACCTTCGCCACCACGGGGTCGCGTCTGCGCGTCCGCTTCTTCGCCGGCGACCTGCCGGCGGACATCGGTTCGAGCCAGGACGACGTAGCGCGCGCCTACGCGTCCGGCGTGCCGATGGGCAGCGACCTGGTGGACGTGGCGAACCCGCGCTTCTGGGTGTGGGCGGTCCAGGATCCGGTCGGTCCCGCTCTCGATCGCATCCAGGTCATCAAGGGGTGGATCGAGGAGGGAGAACAGCGCCACGAGGTGCGCGATGTCGTCTGCTCCGGCGGCCGCGAACCGGACGAGTCCGGTCGCTGCGCGCCCACGGCTGCGACCGTCGACCTCAGCACCTGCGAGCGGAGCGACGAGACCGGAGCCGCGGAGCTGCAGACAACGTTCTCGGATCCGGGCTTTGACGCCGACCAGGCAGCCTTCTACTACGTCGGGTCCTGGAGAACCCACAGTGCCGCTGGACCACGCACCTGGCGAATGCCGCGGGGTTGACGCCACCGCCGGATGTGCCGGCGACCGCCCAACAGCGGGGCTGGTCGTCGCCGATCTGGGTCAGCGGCGCCGAGGAGACCAACTCAAGATGAGCCTCATCCTCTACGGAGCCCCCCTTTCTCCCTTCGTTCGAAAGGCGGATGCCCTGCTGCGCGAGAAGGGGGCGCCCTTCGAGCTCGAGAGCGTGAACATCATGCCGATGCCCGACTGGTTCAAGGAGATCAGTCCGGCGCGNCGCATTCCGGTGTTGCGCGATACGGATGTCGGCGAGGAGGGCCCGCCCGGCACGATCCCCGATTCGTCCGCGATCTGTGCCTACGTCGAGCAGAAGTTCCCGGAGCCCGCCTTCTATCCGGCGGACCCCTACGAACGCGGCCGTGCGGTCTGGCTGGAGGAGTATTGCGACACCGAGCTGGCGGTTGTGCTCGGCCTCGGGATCTTCCGCCCGATCCAGTTCAACCGCTTCATGGGCAAGGAGCCCGATGTAGATACGGCCAGGAAGNCGTATGCCGAGCGGCTTCCACGGCGGCTCGACTATCTCGAGGGCGAAATCGGCGACGGGCCGTTCCTGGTTGGGGACGCGCTGACGATCGCGGATATCTCGCTCGCGTGTCAGCTCGCTCAGCTCGAGTTCGTCGCCGGGCCGCTCGACCCGTCGAGGTGGCCCGGAGTGGCCGGCCTCGTCGAGCGCCTGACGGGGCGGGACAGCTTTCAGCCTTGCCTCACGATCTGCCGGAAGATCGTGAAGCAGGAGCCGATCGATCTGAGGACTTAGCCTTGCTGCCTCTCCGGAGGAGTCTCGTTCGGAAGAAGACGCACGAAAGAAGGGCTCGATGAGGAAGACGAACCCCTGGTTCCTGCTCGTGGCCATCCTCCTGCTCGGCTGTGCGCCGGGCGAGGAGGGCGACGAGGTCGAGGAACCGCAGGCGCAACGGCCGCCCAACGTGGTGCTCATCGTCGCCGACGATCTCGGCTGGCGCGATGTCAGCTTCAACGGCGGCGACATCGCCACGCCCAACATCGACCGCATCGCCGCGGAGGGCGTCAAGCTCGATCGGTTCTACGTGGCCCGGATCTGCTCGCCGACTCGCGCGGGCCTGATGACCGGCAGGCATCCGATCCGGTACGGGATGATGCGCGGGGTCGTCATGGGGTACCACGACTACGGTCTCGATCCCGAGGCGACTCTCATCCCGCAAGTGCTCGCTGAAGCCGGTTACGAGGACCGCGGCCTCGTCGGCAAGTGGCATCTGGGTCTGTCGCGCAGGGAGTACCACCCTCTGGAGCGCGGTTTCACGCGCTTTGTCGGCCACCTCGGCTGGGGCTTCGACTACTTCACGCACGAGCGCTACGGCGAGGTCGACTGGTTCCACGACGACGAGTCGGTCGACGAGCCCGGCTACAGCACCGATCTGATCTCGGAGCACGCCGTCCGCTTCGTCCGTGAGCACGCCGGCGGGGACGCGCCCTTCTTCCTGATGGTGCCCTACAACGCGCCGCATTCACCCTTCCAGGCGAAGGAAGAGGATCTGCCGCTCTATGCGGACCTCGAGCCGGTGCCGATCGAAGCGGTCGTCGGCGAGGGCGTGCCGCCGGAGAAGTACGAGTGGTTCGGCGGCCACGCGATGGGCCGGGCGCGCCTGGAAGACGTGGAAGGCCGGCTGGCCAATCGCAGGATCACGGGCGCGATGGTCCACTCGATGGATGTCGGCATCGGCCGCATCCTCGATGCCCTCGACGAGGCCGGCGTGGCGGAGGACACCCTGGTGTGGTTCTTTTCGGACAACGGCGGCGACACCGGCATCGGCGAGAACCGCCCGTTCCGCGGCTCCAAGGGCAACGTCTTCGAAGGCGGCATCCGGGTCGCGGCGGCGGCTCGCTGGCCCG
>JGI24797J26694_1000805_pt1 | contig 19545 bp, 20 predicted proteins | sample PinacodermPK_FD_26694 | JGI IMG/M metagenome (IMG submission 26694) | reverse complement strand
TCATTCACCGTCAGATCTCCCCTCCATCCATCCACATCCCATGGGACGTTTCCTCCCGACTGCACCAGCTTCGGATCCGGCTTGTTCATGGGTTTCATGGGTTGCAACGGCAACTTTAAATCGCAACTATAGGGCAAATTGCTCTTTCTGCAAGACCAGGCCAGGCAGGAGTTGTTCGAGATTCCCCGGGGTGGATTCCGGCTGCAGAGCTTGGGCACTCGTCCCTCATGCGGCGCTTGACCGATGTTCCGTGTCACGTGTGGCACCATAACGCAACACATCGCAACGACGACCGGCCGGCGGGGCAACCTTCACACACTGGTCTCCGGTTCAGGCGAGGGCTGTGCCGCCCCGTCTTTTTCGTCAGCCTGGACCGGCTCCGCCACCAAGCGGGTGGACAAATCCCAGAGGCGCCTGGCCGTGGCGGGATCACGCCCCTGCCGGGAGAGTTCCTGGATAAACTGCTGACGACCCCGTTGCTGGCGGTTGCCCCAACTCCAATGGACACCGGAGGTGGAGAAGGCCTTGCCGGTCACCACGTCCGCCACCCGCTCCCCCGCCATGGGCTGGCTCACGTAGCCCCCCGTAACGGTCTTCTGAAACCAGGGAAACACCCTCTGAAACGCCTTGAAGCTATGGCGGAACAACGGGGAGTCGGCCACGCAACCCGGATAGAGGGACGAGAAGACCACACCCGTCTGCGCATGGAAACGGCGGTGGAGCTCGGTGACGGTGATCATGTTGCAGAGTTTGCTGTCCTTGTAGGCCTTGCCCGGCTTGAAGGCTTTGCCGTCGGCCATGGCGACGGGCGCCTGGAAGCCCTCTGCGAATCCCGTCAGATNGCCCAGATCCGCAGGCGCNGGNATGGGAATCCTGCCGCCCAACTCCTTGGAATTGGCGGTCACCGTACCCAGCACCACCAACCGTTTTTGCACGCCGCCGCTGCCGTTGCCGCTGCCNTCCCCCGCCAACTTGTCCAGTAGCAACCGGATCAGGAGAAAATGGCCCAGGTGGTTTGTGGCCATGCNGAGNTCATAGCCCTGCGGTGAAAACAGGGGCGCCTTCAGGGTGGGCATATAAACCGCTGCATTGCACACCAGGGCGTCCAGGGGGGCGCTGCCGGCNGCAACGGCCNGGGCAAATGCCCGCACACAGCGCAGATCCGAGAGATCCAGGGGCAGAATCGCCACGGAACGGCGATCCAGGGCCAGCTTGTTGATCGCNTTCTCTCCCTTGGCCGGATCCCGCACAGCCATCACTACGGTCCAACCCCGTTGAACCAGGGCTGCGGTTGTGTACAGGCCAATGCCTGAACTGGCGCCAGTGACAATGGCTCGGGGTTTCGGTGAGGTGACGGTAACCATGGAGCGGAGCACGTTGAGAGAGCGAGCCGATAACCCTGGACCTTGAGGGGACTCCGGACATTCCTACGGTGAACCCGCTGCGGATTGTCCGGGATCGTCTGATGCATCCCACACCACCCGTTGGTGGTTGGACACAATCCATTGTCCTCCCTGCAACTGCCCTGCATGGTCCCCGGGATCAACCTGGAACAGTTCATGAAAGGAGCGGCGCGCTACAAGGAGGCGCTCTTGCTGCCGTGCATACTCGGCCTCCAGCTCCCGATAGAGCGCACGGCTGCGCTGATGAGCTGCCGTCAGCTTGCTGCAACTGATGGAGGCCACCAGGATCACGCCAAGCTTGATGGCCAGGCTCAGCAGACTCGGAAGGCGCCCGTCGCGCTTTTGCGGCATGGCCTCAGGGAAGCATGGGAAAACCGACCTCCTGCCTGAAGATGGGCGGGGAAGAGGTCAGGGCTTCAGGAGCGATACAAAGCGACAGAAAGACGAACAGCCAGTACAGCCGCGTGAAGAGCCACCACCAGGGCGATGAAAACCTGTGTCTGGTCCACAGATAAAGACGAATTGAAAGCGCGCTTATTCTCGGACACGACAACCGTCGGTTTCCAGGGCCTGTTACAAGGCGTAGGATCAAGCCATCCCGTTTGCGTTCTGCCAGGGCAAAGCCTTGCAGGGGAAGCGTTGCACCCGCCATGTGGAAGTCCTTACTCGTGTTGCGGCGGCCGTTCCATGAGGAACAACGCGCCCTGATGCTTCAGGTGTTGCGCCTTGGGTCCATGGTTGAGGAGTCCCTGTGTCTGGCCCGTGCGGTGCTGGCCGGTCCCAACCTGGATCTGGCCCCTCAGGTGCGGCTCGGAGACAACCGCATCGATCACCTTTACAAGGACCTGGAAGAGCGCTGTCTGTTTCTCCTGAGCCATCGCACGTCCAATCAACAGGAGACGCGCCAGTTGATCGTGTATTTGCAAGCCATCCGTGACCTGGAGCGCATTGGCGACTACTGCAAGGATCTCTCCAGCACCGGTGAGCGACTCCTGCCTTACCAGCCCCTGGTGGTGCGGGACGGCTTGCTGATGATGCTGGATCGCAGCCGCTCCCTGCTGGCCATGGCCCTTGAAGCACTGAGTCGCAACGANGCCAGCGCCGGGCAACGACTCATTGCCCTGGACGACCTGGTGGATCAGGATTATGCCGACATCTACGATCAACTCACCAAGGGGCATCTGCTTCAGTCCATGCCACGGGAGGCCGTTGTCCTGACCACCCTTGCGATCCGCGCCCTGGAACGGTTGGCTGATCATGCCGTCAACGTGAGCCGTCGCATCAGCCATGGCGCCGTGGGCGCCGATCCGTCCTGAAGCCGAATGGACACCCCCGGACAGTGGGTCATTCACCTGGATCACCAGGCTGTTGGGCGCCTGGACCTGCGACCCATGGCGCCCCTCTGGCGCCGCTCGGCTTCGGAACTCCTGGCCTTGGAGGGCCAAGTGGAGCTGGCCGTTTCCTGGGACCGCCCGACGGGGGATCCCCGTGAACTCTCGGAAATTCCGGAAGTTCGCCTCTGGCACCTCCACGTGGATCAGCACTGCCCATGGCTACCCCTGTTATTGGAGCGCGGCACCGGCCAACTCAGCCGTTACGTGGCCATGGTGGTTCCCCACGGCTTCCACGCCGGCGAGGGGATTCGTTTCCATCCCGAAGCCCTGGAGTTGTGGGTGACCGCTCGTCTGATGGTGCTGGATCGGTGGTGCCACAGCCACGGTCTCAGCGGAAGACGGCGCCTGGAACAGATGGCGTCCGTGCTGGGCTTTGCTCTGGATCGCTCCTTCTGGACCATCATCGACGGCGCCCGGTACCCCGAACTGCCGTGAGTCCTCCGGCAGAGCTGGTGGTGTTGCCCGAGCTGGTGTTGCAAGGGACCTGGCAGATGACCCTGGACCACTGGCTGCTCAAGGCTGTTGATGCTGGTGTGCTGGGGCCTGTGCTGCGGTTTTACCACTGGCCGTGGCCGTGTCTGTCCCTGGGCCGTCATCAGTATGCCTACCCGGCCCGATGGGATGCCCTGGACCACCAGGGTCATCTGGAGTTGGTGCGGCGCCCCAGTGGCGGTTCGGCGGTCTTGCACGGAAGCGGGCTCACCTATGCCATGGTGTTGCCCGTCACCATGGTGTCCGGCCGCACCGGGGTGGAGCGTTATCGCTTCTGCTGCCGCTGGTTACAGCACGTTTTCGCCCGGTTGGGTCATCCCCTGGTGTTTGGCCGGGACTCCGCAGGACTGACCGGCAGCCACTGCTTTGATCGCTCCACCGCCGCGGACCTGGTGGGCGCCAGGGACGGAAACAAGCGGATTGGCAGTGCCCAGCGGAGAAGCCGTCGCGCCCTGCTGCAGCATGGGGAGATGGTGTTGCGGCCCGCTTCGTCCGCCCTATGGCAGCAGGTGTTTGGCCAGGGAGCGCCGCCGGGGCTCCCACTGCACCCCTCCGAGTTGCACAACCTCCAACAACTGTTGCGTCAAGCACTCATGCAGCAACTGGGCCTCGACCACTGGCGTTGCTGGCAGCCGGATCCGGAGACATGGACAGCCATGACCCGGCTGCCCATGGAGCCTGGTTCGGCCGTGCCTCAGGAGGAGGCAACCATGGCCGTATCCGGTTGAGATTCCGAACTCCCGGTGGGCTGGGGATGGATGGATGGATGCTTGCTGAGCACCAGTAACCGGTTCAGGGCGGCCACGAAGGCCTGGGCTGAAGCCACCACCACGTCAGTGTCCGAGGAATACCCGGAGCAGAGAAAGTCTCCCTGGCGCAGGCGAATGGTGACCACCCCCAGTGCGTCAATCCCCTCGGTGACGGCCTGGATGCTGAACTCCACCAGATCGTTGGGCACCTTCACCAGCTCGTCAATGGCGCGGCACACCGCATCCACGGGACCTGTGCCAATGGCCGCCGTGGTGGCCAGGCCGCCCTGGCTGTCCTCCAGGGTGACCGTGGCCGTGGGGCGCAGATTGGTGCCGCAACTCACCTGCACCAGCTTGAGCTTGTAGGTGGCATCCACCTGCTGCGCTTGATCACTGACGATGGTTTGCAGATCCAGATCGGTGATGTCCCGCTTGCGGTCCGCCAACTGCTTGAAGCGATGGAAGGCCTGGCCGAGATCCTCCGGAGTGAGGTTGTACCCCAGTTCTTCCAGGCGGCTGCGGAAGGCGTTGCGCCCGGACAACTTGCCCAGGCTGATGCGGTTGTGCTTGAGACCGATGGTGCGGGCGTCCATGATCTCGTAGGTCGTGCGGTTCTTGAGCACACCGTCCTGGTGAATCCCGGATTCATGGGCAAAGGCGTTGGCCCCCACAACGGCCTTGTTGGGCTGCACCAGCATGCCGGTGAGGTTGGATACCAACCTGGAGGTGCGGTAAATCTCTTCGGTGTTGACCGTTGTCAGGGGCTGTTCACTGTCGGCAGGGCGGCCCAGGAGGGGATTGAAAAGCTGGCGGCGCACGTGCATGGCCATGACCAACTCTTCCAGGGCGGCGTTACCAGCCCGTTCTCCAATGCCGTTGATGGTGCATTCCAACTGGCGGGCGCCGGCCCGCAGGGCCGCCAGGAAGTTGGCCACCACTAGGCCCAGATCGTTGTGACCGTGAACGGAGATCACCGCCTGATCCATGTTGGGTACATGGGCGTCAATGCCCGCAATCAGTTGGAAAAACTCTTCCGGCGTTGTGTACCCCACAGTGTCGGGGATGTTGATGGTGGTGGCCCCTGCGGCAACGGCGGCCTCGATCACCTCGTAAAGAAATTCCGGATCGCTGCGGGCGGCGTCTTCGCAGGAGAATTCAACGTCGTCGCAGAAAGACGCGGCACAGGCAACCATCTCGGGCACGATCTCCAGCACCTCGCGGCGGGTTTTGCGCAGCTTGTGCTTGAGGTGAATGTCGCTGGTGGCGATGAAGGTGTGGATGCGCTGACGCGCAGCCGGAGCAACGGCCCGGGCACAGGCTTCGATGTCCCCTTTGGCGGCACGGGCGAGCCCGCAGATCACAGGGCCGTTGTCTGTGCCCACCACCTCGGCAATGCGTTGCACCGCTGCAAAGTCTCCTTCGCTGGCGAAGGGGAAACCGGCCTCGATGATGTCCACGTTGAGCCGAGCCAACTGCTGGGCAATCACCAGCTTTTCTTCCAGATTGAGGCTGGCGCCCGGGGACTGCTCCCCGTCACGAAGGGTGGTGTCGAAGATGAGAACGCGCCCGGGATCCTTGGCCCGCATGGTCCCGAGCGGCGCACGTGAGCGATGGGAAGACATCCTATGCGGAATCATTGTGAGTTGGCTCATGTTAAGCGCATCGGGGCAAGGGCGGCGTAACCTTTGAATCCAGCGCAGCAAAGGTCATGGCAGCAGGACACCTGGCACTGGTGCTGCACGGCCACCTGCCTTTCGTGCGCCGTCTGCAGGCGGGAAGTTTGCAGGAGGACTGGTTCCACCAGGCTGTTCTGGAGAGCTATCTTCCCCTGCTGCACCACCTGCAACGTAGTGCCCAGGACTCCCGGCAAGCCCCGGCCCTCAGTCTCGGCATCTCTCCCACCCTGCTGGCCATGCTGGCCGATCCGTTGCTCTGTGGCCGTTTCCCTGACTGGGTCGTCTGCCGTCAGCGGATTCTGGAGTGGGCTCCCCCCCAACACCACCATGCTGCTGCGCACATGGGCCAGCAGTTGGAGGCCATGTTGGCGTTCTGGCGCCAACTGCGGGGGCGATTGATCCCTGCATTTCAAGAGTTGCAGCAGCAGGGNGTGCTGGATCTGCTCACTTGTGGCGCCACCCATGGCTATCTGCCGTTGTTGCGTGAGCCCCGCTCCGCTGTTGTGGCNCAGTTGCGGATTGCAGTGGAACACCACAAACACCATCTGGGCTGTANCCCCTTGGGCATCTGGCTGCCCGAGTGTGCGTACTTCGAGGGGCTTGACCGTCTGATGGCAGCAGAAGGGCTGCGCTATGCCGTTCTGGATGCCCACGGGTTGCTTCAGGCTCTGCCCCGCCCCCGCTACGGGATCTATGCCCCCATCTGCTCACCGGGAGCCGTGGCTTTTATGGGGCGAGACAGTACCGCCACATTGCCTGTGTGGTCGGCACGGGATGGCTATCCGGGGCAAGCCTGCTACCGGGAGTTTTACCGGGATCTGGGTTGGGATCTGCCGCCGGAGCGACTGCAGGAGATGGCAATTCCCGGTGCCCGCCCCCTGGGTCTCAAGCTGCATGCGGTTGGGCCGCCGTCCTGCCCCCTGGAGCACAAGCCCCCTTACAGCCCCGAGGATGCCGAGNGTCAGGTTCAGGCGGATGCTGAAGACTACGTGCAAGGACGAGTCCGGCAGTTGCGGCAGTTGCAGTCCGCCATGGGAAGCCGGTCTCCCCTCGTGGTGGCCCCCTTTGATGCGGAGTTGTTTGGTCACTGGTGGTATGAGGGACCCCGATTCCTTGCAGCCGTGTGGCGGGAGGCGCCCCGGCACCAACTCAGNTTCACCACCCTGCGCCGTTGCCTGGAGGATTCCCCTCGTCTGCAACTCTGCCGTCCAGCGCCGTCCAGTTGGGGACAAGGTGGCTACCATGGATACTGGCTGAATGAAACCAACGCCTGGGCAGTTCCCCTCTGGCATCGCTGTGGGCTGCGNATGGAAAGGCTGGTGGCCACCCATGGACACCACAAGCAAAGGCAACGCCTCTTGCGTCAAGCGGCCCGAGAGCTTTTGCTCCTGCAAAGTTCGGATTGGAGCTTCATCCTNCGTTCCGGCACCACAACGGATTTGGCCCGGGAGCAGATTCATCGCCATGTGGAACGCTTCCGGAGGCTGGCCGATGCTCTGGATTCCAGCCAGGCGCCCCCATCCGACTGGTTGAAAGCCGTAGAAGCGGAAGACAACCTGTTCCCAGACCTTCATCTCAAGCCATGGCTGCCAGCACCTTCAATGTCCGCCTAGCTGCTGCGGGTCAGCGGCTGGAGCGCGTCCAGGCGCTTCGTGTGCTGCAACTCAATCTTGGCCGCCTCTGCAACATGCGCTGTAGCCATTGTCATGTGGAGGCCGGTCCGGATCAAGGGGCAACCCAGATGCCGGATGCCGTGGTCAAGCAGTGTATCGCCGCCATGGACCGTCTCCAGCCCCAGTGTGTGGATCTGACCGGCGGCGCGCCGGAAATGCACCGTCGTTTTCGAGAGTTGGTGCGGGCGGCGCGGGAACGAAACATCCCCGTAATCGATCGTTGCAATCTCACCATTCTGCTGGCGCCTTCGTATCAGGATTTGCCCCAATGGCTGGCGGACCACCAGGTGGAGGCAGTTGCCAGTCTTCCCCACTGGAGTCAGGGGATATCGGATCGGCAGCGGGGAGACGGCAGTTGGAGCCAGTCTCTGGAAGGTCTGCGCCGCCTCCGGGCCGTGGGCTACGGCACTGGCGATCCCCAGCGGCGACTCACCCTGATGACCAATCCCGATGGGGATCGCCTCCAGCCTCTTTGCACTACAATCACCGACCAGTGGCGCCAGGAACTGGCTCGGCACGGGGTCGCGTTTGATCGGCTCATCGGGCTGACCAATATGCCCATTGCCCGCTTTCGGGACTGGCTGGTTCAGACAGGTCGCCTGGAACACTATCAGCAGGTTCTGGAAAATGCCTTTAATCCCTGCGCTGTGCGGGGTCTCATGTGCCGCGACACCCTATCCGTTGCCCCCAACGGCCAACTCTACGATTGCGACTTCAATCAGATGCTGGACATGCCCCTGGCGNGATACACCATTGCGGACGTGATGGCCGAATCCCTGGCCGGGCGTCGCATCCACACAGGGGACCACTGCTTTGGCTGCACCGCGGGCCAGGGCAGTTCCTGTGGCGGCGCCACCGCGGCAGTGGCTTGATCCTGGGCAATTGCAGTGCTCAGACCCGACAGATTGCCTTCATCGCTCATCTTGACGGGTCGTCCACAACCGTCAGTTCAATCTGGTTGCGGAGGACATCCACTTTCCGAATCTCGACGGAGATGGCGTCTCCCAGCATGAACTGCCGTTGACTTTTACGGCCCAGGAGGCGATGCTGCCGAGCACGGAACTCATACCAGTCGTCCCGTAGCGTGCTGATATGCACCAGGCCTTCCGCATGGGTGGGTGGCAACTCCACAAACAGGCCGTAACTCTGCACCCCGCTGATGACGCCATCCATGGTTTCCCCCACATGGGATTCAACATGGCGCGCCTGGCAAAGCGCGACCCAGTCCGCCTCCACCGTCGCCGCAAAGCGACTGCGATTCAGCAGGTGTTGGCAGAGACCTTCCGCCATGGCGTCCTTGAACGGCTTGCTGTGGTCGGGCGGCAGCACCTCCCAGGACACCTGATCCCGGCTCCGATGGCTGGCCAGGTCCATGGCGTCCGGGTGGCTTGCGTCACTGTGCCTGCCATGACACAGGAGTGTGGTCAGGAGTTGCTGATTGAACAACTCTCCGTAGTGCAGCGCTGCACCAGCGAACGGGGCATAGGCCTTCTCTTCTCCTGCTGGCATGTAGGGGCCTGACTCCGACGCAAAGNTGCAGGGTTTCAGCACGTTGCCCAACTGCTGTTGCAGGNTACGACTCCGCGCCGCCGTTTGGAGCGCCGCTGCCATGGTTGCTCCATCCGGAGCATTCCCGTCGTGTCCCAATTCCAGGCTGCTCTCCAGCCCCAGCGCGGTTCTCGCCACCCCGTTCAGGTCGCTGGCCTCCACAGGCGCACTCTGCACATAAAAGGCCGGCAACTTCAATGCCGCGCAGTATTGACCAAAGGCGCGGTTGGCCACGAGGGCTGCCTCCCGCAGCCAGCCCATGGGTTCATGGTCCTGGGCATGGGGCAACCAGCCCTGGAGTTTTTCATCCAGGGCTACGGTTTGAAGATCTCCCACGGCTTTCAGGGCTGGCCGACGCAGATCCAGCTCGACGGAACCTGCGGCCAGACGCTTCTGCCGTAGAGCTTGAAGGACAATGCGCAACTGGCTGATGCTGGCCATGTGGGGCTTCACATGGTGCAGCAGGGCGGGGAACCGACCACCNACCTTGAAGTCCTGCTGCGCCAGCCTCTGGATGTCCCCGGCGTTCAACAGCACATCGGGTTTGATCCGGGAACGGAAGAACCGATAGCTCTTTAACGTGCCGTCCGGCCCCAACTCCAGCGCCNCGGACACGGCGGCCTGCTCCTCATCCACTGCAAAGGCGGCCTCCTTCGCCAAAGCGGCCGAGATCAGGCCTTGCCACCGGCGGCCCGTGCAGACGGCCGTACCCCGCTCCCGCATCCAGAGGTCCAGATATCCCAGGGAGGTAAAGCGCTCCGCCAAGGCTGGCGTATGCACCCAGAGTCGGCTACCTGTGGCGGTGGTTTCTACGGAGAGAGCGGGCANTTGTGGCGCATCCCGGATGCTGTAGCCCTCTAATAACAGGGTGGGCAAGTTGCGGAGATCTTCCCGTTTCTGCAGATCCAGGGGCTGCAAAACAGCCCGATTGCGGGCGCTGCGACCGAAAATGCCATGCTTGGTTTGAACCAGACGCTGATCGTGNTCCTCGCCTCCAGTGGTGGACAGGCTGCGGGTGATCTTCCCTTGGGCCAGGTGTTGAGCGATGGGGAAGCGGACAAGGCGTACTTCCGCCACCCCATGATCCGACGTTTCCAGATAGCAACTGTCTTCTTCGGGCAGTTGGATGGGGTGCGGCAGCCGGTCATCCAGTGGCTGCGCGACGAGACCATGCTCACTGCGCTTGGGAATGGCCAGGAGGGCTTCGTGNGCCCGCTCCAACACGCACTGCACAATNCCTTCGGGTGAACGCCGTCGCCCCCCCTCACGGAAGATTTCCACCAGAACGCGATCCCCGTTCCAAGCGTGATTCAAATGCTGGTCGCGGATATAAATATCGCTGCCGCCGCCGTCCCGAACGGCGAAGCAGAACCCTTTGCCGGAGCTCCGCAGGCGGGCGGGAATCAGGTGGTCGTGGGGTTGCAGATAAATTTTGCCGCCTTGATGACGGAGTAACTCCAGCGCCTTGAGGGCCGTCAGGGCAATGTCCAGCCGGGTTTTCTCCGACTCCGTGCCGAGAGAAAGCTTTTTCTGTAGCTGGGTGACGGTTGTGGGCCTGTCAGGATGAAGCTGACTCAACAGCTTCGCAACCGAGAACTTCATTGCGTGTGCAAACGTTTTGTGGAGCAAGCAAGCAACCGGGACAGGGCGTCCTTTGTTGCAATGGCTTGCGGCGCCCACGGGTGCAGAGTTGCAACAGGGCGTGTTGGGATTGATCTTGTGGGCCGGAGTGGCAAGGCCTCCGGTCAAGAGGAGCTGCTTGTAGGGAGATCACCTCCGGTCTCCAACAAAAGGCTCACACCTTGGGCCAGGAAACCGACTCCTGCGGCCAATTGTAGCCATGCAGGGGGTGCCATGGATGCCAGAGACTCTCCTACCATAACCCCCAGCAGACTGGCCAGCAGCAAGGCTGTCGTGCTGCCAAGGAACACCATGAACGGCCGCCCGGAAGAACCGCCCAGGGCCATGGTGGCCAACTGGGTTTTATCTCCCAACTCCGCCAGGAGGATGGTCAGGAACGTGGAGGAAACCAGGGCAACGTCCATGGAGCGCGGCGGTACTCGGGGAACGCTCCGTAGATCCGTCGATCACGGAACGGAATAGAATTTTACGCAGAAGACGAGGCCAAGAACAACCATCAGGACCCCGGCCCCCTGTTTGACCAGGTTGGGGGGCAGAACACGCCCCAGCCATTGCCCGAGCAGGACGCCCAACAGGCTGGAGGTCATCAAGGCGGCGCCAGCGCCAAGGAACACCTGCCAAGGGTGATTCGACTGGGCTGCCAGCATCAAGGTGGCCAACTGGGTCTTATCTCCCAGTTCCGCCAGAAACACCGTAATAAAGGCGCCAATCAGCACCGCCTGGCGGCTGTTCCGGGAGGAGGTCATGATCCGGAAGATCGCTCACCGTCCCCTGAAACCCGTTGTGGGTCCGGTGGCAAAGCATCGGAGCACGGCAGACGATGCAGGGTGGCCAAGCGCAGCCCCGGTATGTTGACGACAGCAATCAATTGCGGAGGCTGCAGCGCCTCGGACCCTATCAGACAAGGTTACCGGACTCGGGCCATGGGGCGCTGCAAACACGTGAAACCCTGTTACCGTTTGGCTTCCAGGCCAGTGAATGTTGCCTGGGAGCCTGTAGCTTGTTACGGCTTTGATGGCGCTTCACACCCATGGGCATTGATTTCGGTCTTATTGCCGGCTTTGTTTCCCTTGGCCTCGTCTTTATTGCCGGCCCTGCGGTGATCTTCATCGTCTTTGCCCGCAGAGGCGCCCTTTAAGGGAGTTCATAACCGTTCCTCCCTGCGTTCATCTCTGCTCAGTGCTCTCGCTTCCGGGCTTGGACACATGGGGCAGACCCCAGCCCAGCTTTTCCCGTAGCACCTGAAAGAACTCGTGCTCCTGGAGCCGCACAAAGCGTGCGCTTCTGGGGCAACGTTGAATAAGCACCCGGTCTTCCGGCCACACGTAGCAACCCGCGCTGCCGTCCACCACCATCATCAAGCGCTCCGGAGTGGCGGGAAACACCGTGACGGCTTCCTGGTCACTGAACACCAAAGCTCTTGAAGCCAGGGAATGGGGCGCCACGGGCGTCAACTGCAGCACGGGCACCTCCGGTGTAATCACGGGGCCGCCCGCACTGAGGGCATAGGCGGTAGAGCCGGTGGGAGTGGAGAGAATGACGCCGTCCGCGGCAATGTCCACAGGGGCATGGCGACCAATGGCCACCTCGAAGTGGCACATACTGGTGAGGGGTTCCCGATGCAGGGCCATCTCGTTGAGGCAGAGCACTTCCCAGCGCTTCTGATCGCCCCGCAGCAGGGTCACCACCAACATGGTGCGCTCCTCCACGCTCCACTGACCCGCCAGCAACCGGGCGATGATCGTTTCCATTTCGTGGAGATAGGCCTCCGCCAGAAAACCCATGTGGCCGGTGTTGACAGCCAGCATGGGAACTCCGATGGGTGCAGTCTGTCGGGCAGCGGACAGCACGGTTCCATCCCCACCCAGCACGATGGCCATGGTGATGTCCGGGTGGAAGTTGGCGGGAACACAGGAGTCGTAGCGGACTCCCCGTAGGGGACCTTCAGGGCTGGCAAAGCCCACAAGACCTCCCGCACTGGCGGTACGCTCCACCTGCCAGCCCGCCTCGCGAAACCGCTGGTCCAGCATCTCCGTTGTGGCCAGGGCCTCGGGCTTGCTGTCATTGACAATCAAACCCAGAACCGGTGGCTTCCCGTCCTTCCGGCCTGCGTAGTTGTCACCCTTGCTGGTCATGACTCGACCCGCCCTTTCCCCTCGAACAAATCGTCAGAACTGGCGCAAAAAGCGCAAATCACTGCTGAATAGACGCCGAATGTCGTCAATGCCATGGCGCACCATGCAGGCGCGTTCTACCCCCATGCCGGCGGCAAAACCACTCCAGCGCTCCGGATCCAGGCCCAGACCTTCCAGCACGGCCGGATCCACCATGCCGCAGCCCATGACCTCCAGCCAGCGCCCTTGCCATTGCACGTCCACCTCCGCAGAGGGTTCGGTAAACGGAAAGTAGCTGGCCCGGAAGCGCAGCGGCAACTCCCCGAAAAATGCCTGCAGAAACTGGATCACGGTGCCCCGCAGGTGACCGAAATTCAGCCCTTCGTCCACAGCCAGCACCTCCACCTGGTGGAAGATGGGGGAGTGGGTGGCGTCCACCGCGTCACGGCGATAGACCCGTCCGGGAGCAATCACCCGCACAGGAGGGGTGTGACCCTCCAGGTGGCGGATCTGGACGGGTGAGGTGTGGGTGCGCAACAACTCTCCACCTGCCAGATAGAAGGTGTCTTGCATCTCCCGGGCAGGGTGGTCCTCGGGAATGTTGAGGGCGGAAAAGTTGTAGTGGTCCGTTTCAATTTCGGGTCCGTCCACCACCTGATACCCCAAGCCACAGAAGATGGTGACGATCTCGTCCAAGGTGCCGAGCAACGGATGAGCGTGGCCCAACGGCGTGTAGGTGGCCGGGGCGCTCGTGTCCACCGCCTCCTTCGTCAGGCGTTCGGTGAGTGCCGCGTCCTCCAGTTGTCGCAGCCGTTCATTGAGAAGCTCCTGGATCTCCTGCTTGAGGACGTTGGCCCGTTGGCCTATGAGAGGTCTCTGGGCATGGGGCAAGGCGCCCATGGCCCCCAGCACGCCGGATAGCTGTCCCCCTTTCTTGCCCAACAGGCTGATGCGTAACTGCTCCAGCGCCGGCGGAGAGGCAGCCCTGCGGATCTGGTCACTGGCTCGCGCCTCAAGGGCATCCAGTTGGCTGGTGAGGGTGTCCAGGTTGACGGTGGTGCTCACCAGGGTTCCACGGCTGCTGGCACTTTAGATGTCACCCGGGGTGGAATCGTGTGCCTACCGTTTGCCCAACGACAAAGAGAAATTCCGTGGGGCTGCACATTTTGATCGGCAATGACGACGGCATTGCGGCGGCAGGCCTTCGGAGTTTGGTGATGGCTTGTGACGCTGCCGGGCATCGCGTGGATGTGGTCTGTCCTGATCGGGAGCGTTCAGCCGCCAGTCATGCCATCACCACACGGCAGGCAATCCGGGCGGAGCGGGTGGATGAAGTGTTTGGGGGACGTGTCCGGACCTGGGCTTGCGACGGCACCCCGGCGGATGCCGTCAAACTGGCGCTGACCACCCTGCTCTCCGAACCGCCGGACATGGTGTTGGCGGGGATCAACCACGGCCCGAACCTGGGCTGTGACGTGCTGTATTCCGGCACCGTGGCTGCCGCCATGGAGGGGACGTTGCTGGGAATTCCCGCCATGGCCGTCAGCAGTGGCCGGAGCCGGCGGCATCAGTCCGGAGCAGCTACGCCATGGGTATTGGCTGTGATTCGGCACTGCCTTGCCAGGGGCTGGCCATCAGGGGTTCTCCTGAATATGAACCTGCCCGGCTGTCCCGCCAGCGACATCCATGGTGTGCAATGGTGCCGCCCCTGTGGCCGCCGCTACGTGGAGCGCTTCCGGATGCATCCCTCCACGTCGGGAGGGGTCCACTACAAGGCAGGTGTGGAGATGACGGCAGAAGATCCACGTCACCGCGCTGGTCCGGCCCTGTGGCCTACGGATCTGGCCTGTGTGGAGGCTGGCTGGATTGCCGTCACGCCTCTGCAACCCCAGTTGTTCTGGCACGGTGACCCGTCAAACCTTCCATCCCTGGCGCCACTGCCCATCTCCTCTAATGAATGCGTCGCAGCAGCCAGAGGTCAATGAGCAATCCCACCAGATGGGCTGTCAAGACCTGGGTATTACTCAGAACGGAGAGCATCTCGATGGAGGTGATGGGGTAGTTCACCAGTCCGGATCTACCCACCCCCGTTCCCACCGGTCCTCCGAAAAAACCCGGAGCCTGCAACGATGCCTGCACGAACAGACTGCCGGCCAAGGCTTGATAGCCCACAATCCCCAGCACCAACCCCAGCAGGGACACCAGCAGCCCGCGGCGCAGGAGACGTGAGGTCTCGCCCCGGGAAGGACGTACACCTGCAGAGTCCAGGGCGCGTCCACAGCGCACCACCGACCAGCACTGCCAAAGGCTGAAGAGCAGCACCAGAAACGCCAGCGTGGTCAGCGCCAGCCCTGGCCCCAGAGACCGCTCCGCCGCCGCCGCCAGGCCGCCGTTGGACGTGAGCAGCAGCACCACGAACACCACCACTGCCAGGGATAACTGAATCCAGAATTGTCCCCAGCCAAGACGGCGCAAGGATAGGGAAATGCGCTGTAAATCAAGGCGGTCAACCATGGCGTGGCAAGCTCAACAGGCCCAAAGGACATACCAGGAGGCTAGAAGAGAATGCCTCAGGCNATGGTCTCGGCTCCTGTGCCTACGATTCCTCTGCGCTCCCTGGACGCCATCCGGACATCGACTGCATTGGCTCTGGGCAGTTTTGACGGGCTCCATGCCGGCCATCGACGGGTGATTGCCCAGGCTACGGAAGGCGTGGGTGGAGCCGTTCCCACCGTGGCCAGCTTCTGGCCCCATCCTCGGGAGGTGTTGTTCGGTGAGGTGCGCCTGCGCCTTCATCTGCCCCGGGAAAAGCTGCACCTGCTGGAGCCACTGGGCATTCGGCAGTTGGTGCTGCTCCCCTTCGATCGCAACTTTGCCCGCCTGAGTCCGGAGGCCTTTGTGGATCAAGTGCTGGTGCAACAGTTGCGGGCCTCCGTGGTGGCGGTGGGGGCAGATTTCCGCTTTGGCGCTGGTCGCTGTGGAGATGTNGCTCTGCTGCAGCAGTTGGGTCAGCGCCATGGGGTGCAGGTGCGGGTAGCGCCTCTGCTCGTTGACGGTCGCCAGCGCATCAGCAGCAGCCGTATCCGCTCTGCCCTGGAGAAAGGCCAGTTGGAGGAAGCAAATCGACTGATGCCACACCCCTATCGGTTGCAGGGTCGGGTTGTAGCGGGTCGAGGGCTGGGGCGGGAGTTGGGCTGGCCTACGGCCAACCTCCAGGTGAACGGGCGCAAGTTCCTCCCTCGGGAAGGGGTCTATGCCTGCTGGGTGCGGGTGGCGGGGGAAGGACCTTTCTCCGCTGTGATGAATCTGGGTCCCCAGCCCACCGTGGATCCTGCCGCACCCTCCGCAGTGGAGGTTCATCTACTGGATCGCACCATGACCCTCAACGGCCTGGAACTGGAGGTGGAACCCGTGCGTTTTCTGCGCAGCCAGCAAACCTTCCAGGACCTGGACCGTCTCAGTACCCGGATTGGTAAGGATGCCCAGCAAGCCCGCCAAGTGCTGCTCTCTCAGGTTGTGGGGTAGGCGTTGGTCAATCCCCAGATCACCAATGCACAGATCCCGCCCAGAATCAAGGCNCCGGAGAGGATCACCAGGATGGGGTGGTCTGCCCCGTCAAAGCGCATGATTCCACGATTAAAGTCGTTGTCGGGCACGGGTTGCACACAGGGCTGCTACAGCCTAAGAACTGTGAAGGAGGCCTTCCATGGCTGATTNGATATCCGGTGTCGTGATTCCCTCACCAGGAGAAGAGCGCCATGGCGTTGCGCGCCTGCTGGATGCCAACCTGAACCGAGCCCGGGAGGGTCTTCGTGTGGTGGAAGACTGGTGTCGCCTGGGGCTGCAGCGGCCGGAATTGGTGGCCCGACTCAAGGACTACCGCCAGCGCNTGGGTCAATGTCACTCGTCCACGTTGAAGCAGGTACGCCACGCGGCCTCCGATCCCGCCACGGGGCTGGCCCACCCGGCCCAGCAGGAGCGATCTACACCACAGCAAGTGGTGGCCGCCAACTGTGCCAGGGTGCAAGAAGCCTTGCGGGTGCTGGAGGAGTTCGGTCGCCAGGGCGCAGCGGAGCTGGCCACCACGGCCGCCACCATCCGCTATGGCCTCTATGACCTGGAAACCGTCNTCCTGGCCAACCAGGAGCGCCACCACACACTCCGCCAGGCCCGCTTGTACCTCGTTACACAGCCGGTACCCGAGTTGTTGGGAGTGGTGAAGGCCTGTTTGGAGGCAGGCCTGCGGCTGGTGCAATACCGGGAGAAGTCGCCCGGCCTGGTGAAGGTGGGGTGACGGATCTGCAGCGCTTCCGCACAGCCACTGCGCTGCGTCAACTCTGCCGGGATCATGGCGCCCTGTTCATTGTGAACGATCGCGTGGACCTGGCCCTGTCCGTGGAGGCAGACGGGGTGCATCTGGGGCAAGAGGATCTTCCTCCACTGATGGCCCGTCGTCTGCTGGGTCCCGAGCGACTCATTGGCCGTAGCACCCACTGTCCGGCTCATCTGCGCCAGGCCGTTGCCGATGGCTGCGACTATGTGGGTGTCGGTCCTGTATATGCCACCCCCACCAAACCCGGTCGTCCACCTGTGGGACTGGACTACGTGCGCCAGGCGACAGCCTGTAGCCCCGTTCCCTGCTTTGCCATCGGCGGGGTGAACACCGGGAATGCCCACCAAGCCATGGGGAGCGGCGCCCATGGCGTTGCGGTGGTTCGCGCCCTGATGGGCGCTTCGGATCCTGGCGCTGTCACCCGCCAATTGCTGCAGGTGATCGGGACCTCTGCCTTGCCTTGCCGATGAGCCTCATGGTCACCGTTCAGGTGAACGGCCAAGCCGTAGAAGTTCCACCAGGCCGGACTTTGCCCAATTTCCTGGAGCAGTTGGGCTACGACCTTCGCCTGGTGGCCCTGGAGTTCAACGGCGAGATTCTCCATCGACAGCACTGGTTCCACACCAGGATTCAGGAGGGAGACGTGCTGGAAGTGGTCACCGTCGTTGGTGGTGGAGGATCCGGAACTCCCCTGGAGCCTCCCGTCTGACTACAGTTGAAGAGTGTCTTTCGGCAACGGATGGAGATGAAGCTGCCCGGAACCTGGCAAGGTCGTCTTGCTGCTGTTCTCTTTCCCGTACTGGTGGTGGCCCTGGTGATCTTTTCACTACCCCAGCCTGCTGATGCTGCCCGCGGCGGGCGGTTGGGTGGTGGCAGCTTTGCACCCCGCTCCCTACCCAGAAGCGGGAGCAGTGGTTTTGGCGGGAGCAACGCCGTTCGTGGCGGCGGGTACGGCTTGGGCGGCGGCGGCTTCGGTTTCCCCTTCATTGTTCCCTTCTTCGGCTTTGGCGGTGGTGGTCTGTTGGGGATGCTCATGCTGTTCGCAGTGGTGGGCTTACTGATCAACGGCTTCCGGGGCGCCATGACCGGTGCCGGAACCATGGGTTCCCAAAACGACGCCATGGCCGAGCGGGACGGTCCCGTCACCATTGCCCAGGTGCAGATTGGCCTTCTGGCCAGTGCCCGGCAACTGCAGCAAGACTTGCGCCAACTGGCTGCCACCGCCGACACTGCCACTGCCACCGGGCTTCAGCGCCTGCTGCAAGACGTCACCCTGGCCCTGCTACGCAATCCCGAATACTGGGTGTATGGCAACGGGGAAGTGGGGCAGGTGGGCTTCCCTGTGGCGGAGGCCACCTTCAACCGCCTCTCGATGACAGAGCGCAGCAAGCTGGATGCCGAGACCACCATCAACGTGGCGGGCCAGCGCAGTTCCGGGGATGCCGGTCAGCACTCCGCCGCCAGTGAATACATTGCGGTCACTCTGCTTGTGGCCAGCCGCAGCGCCGTCCGGCTCCCCAAGCTCACCACGGCCAGCGATTTGGGCACGGCCCTACGTTTGTTGGGTTCCGTTCCGTCCGGAGATCTACTCAGCCTGGAGGTGATCTGGCAACCCGACGGCAACGAGGACGTGCTCACCTCCACGGAGTTGGTCACCCTCTATCCGCAGTTGCAGGCTCTCTAGAATGTGCGCTTGCCCGGCAGCTTCCCCGCCCCATGACAGGATGGATGCCGGTCGGATTTCTTCTGTGGTCAGCGAGTCCATATCATTCATCGGGCACATCCCGGTTGACACGGAGTTCGCAATTACCTGGTATCAAAGCTGGTGGAGCCGGTGCGGCTGGTGTGGTTGCCGGCTGGCTTTCCTCTCTTTGTCTCTTTTTTTCTCCATACTCTGCTCACAATCGCCAAAGCCAAGCTGAAGTTCCTTGCCCATTGAACCTTTACTCTCTTTCAATCTGAACCACACTCCAGCATTCCCATTGCACAGGTTTTCCTTTGATCAACTTTAGAGGGATATATCTTCTTTATCAAAACACAGTTTTTAATGACATATTTTGATGAAACAATTCAGGCCGCCACGAAAATCGGATAACTTCCCCCCACAGTCTACTACCTCACCATAAGAATACCAGTGATGGAGAGGGTTTTACGTGGGCCAGCAGGCTTGTTCAAATGGGGAGGCAATCATTTTTTCATGGCGCCCCTTGGAGACTTTTCTATTATATCTCCTTTTCGTGGCNAGCAGCATGAGCAACAGTTGCTGTAGAAAGAGTAACCGTCACCGCCACAGCAGAAGCAGCGAGCAGTTNGGGAAGGAAAGAAGGAGAAGAGGTTTTCATGGAAGGTAGTAGGTGAAGGTGGACTGGATGGGAGCCGTAAAGCCTTGGGAAAGGGAAAGAGCGCCAACCGGGAGGCACAAACCCGGCTGGCGCTGAGCTCCGTGCCGATCTAGAGATCGGAGCGGAGTTGAAGGAAGAGGCGGTTGTCGTTGTTGCCCGAGGAGCTGTTCCAGCGGCTGG
>JGI24797J26694_1000782_pt1 | contig 19911 bp, 16 predicted proteins | sample PinacodermPK_FD_26694 | JGI IMG/M metagenome (IMG submission 26694) | reverse complement strand
TGGGGCGGCAAAGCCGGGGCGAATAGTGCTCACACTATTGATGAAAAGGATTGGTATAACATCAAGATTGTCAATACACCTGATAGTTACACGGTCATCCTCAACGATGAAGAGGTGGCAGAGGTGGCAGATGATACCGAAGGCGGTGTTGGACGAATCGGCTTAGCAACATGGAGCACGGTTGCTAAATATGATGATGTCGTAGTTTACGGACCTGATGGTCCCTCATTACCAGTTGATGCGAGAAGCAAACTCGCGACGACTTGGGCACATCTTAAATCCGTGAAGTAGTTTTCAAACACTGTTATGAATTAGAGCGCGAGGCCTTGATGCCTCGCGTTCCCTTTATACTCCCGATCAAAATAAATGCTAAACTATTTCTTACCCTCACAAATTGAATTTGGCAACAGGGCAATCCAAAACTTAGGCGAACACGTCAAGGCATTTGACGGCAAAAAACCGTTCTTAGTGAGCGATGCTGGTGTTATCAATGCGGGTATCCTTGCAAAAGCGATAGATGCCTTGGAGGCAAGCGGCTTGTCATCCATCACGTATTCGGATATCGAACCGAATCCTACGGACATCAGTGTTACACACGGCGTAGAAGCTTACAAAACTGAGGCGTGTGATGTCGTCATCGCTGTCGGAGGCGGAAGTGTGATGGATGCCGCCAAAGCTATTCGTCTCTTGACGACCCATGAACCACCTTTGGAACCGTATTATGCTGATGTTGGAGGCGTTGAACGAATCCGAGGTGATATGCCACCGCTAATATGCGTACCGACGACTGCAGGCACAGGCAGTGAGGTGTCACAAGGGTCAATCATCACGGATACATCTTTCCAGACAACCGATCGATGGCGGAAGCGGGCAATCGTTACGCCCCTCAACATGGCGAACATTGCACTCCTTGATCCGGGAATAACCCTTGGTATGCCAACTGCCCTTACGGCTGCGACAGGTATGGATGCCATCACACACGGTATCGAGGCGTATGTGGCGACGAAGTACCACCCTATTGCTGAGGGTGTTGCATTGCAGGCACTCAGAATGTTGAGTGCGAATATCCAACAGGCCTATCACAACGGTGAAGATGTAAACGCACGTGGCGAAATGCTTTTAGGATCCTGCATGGCAGCCTTTTCGTTCCAGAAGGGTCTCGGCGCAGTCCATTCGCTGGCGCACCAACTCTCTACAGATGCCCCCATTCCGCACGGCATAGCGAACGCTATTCTTCTCCCACCTGTTATGGAATTTAACTTTTCTCATGCAAGCGAAAAATATGCAGAAGTCGCGCGTGCTTTAGGAATAGACACCAGTGACATGGAGATCGACGAAGCGGGATATGCTGCTATTGATAAAATCAGGGCATTCAACGCTGAACTGAAGATGCCTACAGGACTTGGAGATGCTGGTTTGGACCGGGGAAAAATTCCAAAACTCGGCGCGGATGCAATGCTTGATCATTGTCACAAGTTCAATCCGAGGGTGTGTACGGAAGAGGATATGGTGGCTTTATTTGAAGCAGCGTTCTAAGGAATGTCAACGGACACAACCCAGCCCTTCGTCAATGCCGGTTTATATGCGTTATCGCGCAAGTAATCTGACGTTTGCCATAAACAGAGATGTTTACCGTCAGGCATCCAAACAACAGAGGTCAGTTTCATCGGCGTACGGGCGATAGGAAATTTTTTATCGTTCTCAAGGTCATAGATCCAGACCTTCCAGCGGACACCTCCGCAGTCTTCACGTTCCATATATGCTAACTGTTTACCTGTTGGCGACCACGCCGGTGATGTATGTTTCAAAATCTGACTCTGCGTCAAAGTGGTCACCGTCTCCGATAAGTGCAATTGCTTATCAAGCAGTTGCCCCGGACGGTTACTGCCGGATAAAACATAAGCCAGTCGGGTTCCATCTTTCGACCAATTCAGTTGATGAACCTGTTGATGCTGTGTCTGGATCTCTTTTATGCGTTGCCCTTCTATGTCTTGAATGCGGATGCCAACATATTTTGAGCTGTTTACACCGAAAGCAACACGGGTACCATCGGGTGACCAAGATGGCGCAGATAGATACGTGTAGGAACGCCGCGGACGCTCAATTGGTACACGGGCAATAACACCTAAACCGCTACCATCGCTATTAACTCGGTAGACGATGTCGAGTCCCCCAGTTTGAGGAAAGTCGCGCCTTCTGAACACCAAACGGTTGGACGTGGGTGAAAAGGCAGGACCATCACCACGAACTAACTGTTTGATCCGTCCGAATTTCCAATCAACTGTGTAAATAAAGCGTTCACCATTTTCGTCAACTTCAAATGCCACAAGCCTACTATCAAGCGACCAAGAGACATACGGATTGTAGAAATGTCCGGTGTAGAATTTTCGCGCCCGTTCCCCTTTTCGATCCATAATCCACAGTTCATTTGCACGCCAATACCTGCCGCCCAAGTCTTCTCTTTTCAAAAATGCAATGAACTCCCCGTCTGGACTCCAGCGAGGAAACTCGGCACCTTCAATCAATTGCACCTTATATGGATCCGTAATCGAGTGATCTTCCTTACGACAGAAAGTCGTATTGAACATAATACCATCGATCTCTTTGAATTCACCAAAGGCAAATTTGTTCATCCATCCTCGGACACCGTTGGGGAGTTCAACTTCATACCATCCGTCCGAAACTTGAACAATCGGCAAACGCACGGCATCGTTGAGTTGTAAGAGCACAGATGTCCCTTCATTGGAGGTGATTGTAGCCCCGCCCTTTCTTGTGTAAACCGGTGCGGCATCACGTACGACAATACCTTGTCGTCGAGTACCTGTCCCGAGATTCCCGCTGGCGAGGTTTGCGACCTCACTTGCGTTTGTAAACGCGTAGACGCTACCATCACCAGATGCAGCATAAAGGATACCATCGGAGATTGCAGGGGCAGCGTCCACAAAACCACCGAGTTGATACGTCCAAGTTTCAGCTTTGGACGCTATATCAAACGCGTGAAGTTGTCCATCACGTGCCCCAATATAGGCGATGCCATTTGCTGTCACAGGATAACTCTCGCTTCCACCTGTGTAACCCCGCCATAAATCCGCGTTGTGTTCTGGCAAAATAGGACGGAACACCCCATTAGCACATCCGTATTCTATGCCGTGGATGCGGATTGTCCGCTCACGCATTGCTTCAAGGGTGCCTGTACTCGCATTCAGCAGATAGATTTTTGACGGAAACGCACCGACGTAAACCCTATTGTCCGAAACGATCGGTGGCGCGTCCATCCAACTTTTCGATTTGAACTCCCACAGTTTCTCGCCTGTTTTCGCATCTAACGCGTAGACTTTGTTGTTCCTCGCGCTAAAGTAGACCCGATTCCCCAGTACCGTCGCAGAGTAGCGGATAGCGTCCCCGGCATCAAAAACCCATTTGATATCCCACTGCTTCGCGTCCAGGGCATACAACTTGCCATCAGTCGATCCAATATACAAAATGCCATTCGCAATCACTGGTGAGGCGTGGAGTGGTCCACCGGTTTTGAATTTCCACAGCAGTTCCAACGGTGGTGTAATGCTTTTGTCTGGGCTAATCCCAGAAAAGCCAAAGTTGTGCATGAACATGTGCCAATCTTCAGCACGAGGTGGCGTGACAGGTTCTATCGCTTCACGGGCTGCTGTCTGTTGCTGCGTCTGCTTTTTTTCTTGCGAATCACATCCCAACGCAAGGAGGACCATAAGCAGGACTACAAACTTTTTGGCATAGCTCACAAGCGAGAATTGATTATAGAAAAGTCTATTCCAGAAATACACATCGACCCTTTCACTAAAACTTTAGAGTGGGGATTGAGGCTATGGGAAAACCATCGGGACATTTCATTACCTATTAGATTAGCATATTATCAAAGTGTGTGCAAATGAAATACGGCATGCCCGATAACTCACCTATTGATGAGGTTTCCTAACCGCACCCGGCATCGTTAGGAAATTATCTCATTCATTCTTTGTAATCTTCGGATATCCTCTCTCATTTGCTCGTGTATAGGTAATTCTAAAATTTACCGTGGTATTTTCTGAAGAAAACCGCATGGGTTTGCAACGAAATATGAGGGGATGGAGCGTTCACCCTTCAATTTTTATATTTTCCCGTGAAATGAGATCAGATAGGGTTCTAATGAAAAGCCGATGCTTGAAAACTACGAGGAACCTGTTTTTCCAAACTCCGTAAAAATTACGAAAAATTTGAATTTACGGCAAAATTGTGTTAAAATTTAACTTTTACAATACAACGCAATTTTAATTCTAAGCGGTGAAAGAAAATGAACACGTCAGAGTCTCGCAATCCGAGGATTGCTTTCAAATTAGGTGAAGTCGACCCGCAGATTGTTGAAATCACCGCCAAAGACCTGAAACGTCAGCAAGATTCTCTCATGCTGATCCCTTCCGAGAACTACGCAAGCCGTGCTGTTATGGAAATCCAAAGCAGTATCCTCGCTAATAAATATGCCGAGGGTTACCCCGGCGAGCGTTACTATAACGGTTGTCAGTTTATGGACGATGTCGAATCGCTCGCAATTGAACGTGCGAAAGCACTCTTCGATGTTGAGCACGTCAATGTCCAACCGCACGCCGGTTCTCAAGCGAACATGGCAGTCTATCATGCCTTGCTTGAACCGGGTGATACAATTCTTGGCATGTCCCTCAGTCAAGGAGGGCATCTTACGCATGGCGCAGGTGTTAACTTCTCAGGAAACTATTATAATATCGCTACTTATGGCGTGGATGCCGAAACCGAGCGAATCGACATGAATGAGATTGCACGTCTCGCCGCACAGCACCGTCCCAAACTCATCGTTGTCGGTGCGACAGCCTATCCTCGGCATTTTGACTTTGCCGCATGGCGGGAGGTTGCTGATTCTGTAGGTGCTTACTTGCTCGCAGATATAGCCCATATTGCCGGGCTTATCGCTGGTGGCGCACATCCGGACCCTGTTCCTTACAGCGATGTAATTACCACAACGACACACAAGACTTTACGCGGTCCTCGCGGTGCCATGATTATGTGTAAAGCCGAATATGCAGACAAGATCGATCGCGCTGTGTTTCCCGGTTTACAAGGTGGTCCGTTCCTTCATACAATCGCTGCCAGAGCTGTTGCATTCAAAGAAGCAAGCGAGCCTGCTTTTAAGACATATCAGGAACAGATTGTTAAAAATGCTAAGGTACTCGCTGCCCGGTTAATTGAAAACGGTTTCCGATTGGTGAGCGGGGGTACCGACAATCATCTCATGCTNATAGATATCACNTCCAAGTATGAGAAACTNAGTGGACGGCAAGCCGCAGATCATTTAGAAGATGCCGGAATTATTGTCAATAAGAATACGATTCCTTTCGACAAAAGGAAACCCAGAACAACAAGCGGGATACGCCTCGGGACACCGATGATTACGACGCGCGGGATGAAAGAAGATGAGATGCTCCTTGTCGCCGATTTCATCGCGGATACTCTTGAAAATAGGCAAAAAGCCTCTATCAAACGGCAAATCCGAGAAAAAGTTAAGAAACTCTGCNCACGGTTCCCGATTTATGAGTATCTAAATTCGTAGGNGGATACCGTGTATCTTAACCGGAGCAGCAGCAAAAATTGGACTACAAAGCGGCACTCATCTATATTGAAGGATTTATAGACTACGAAAGGAGTCCTGATTTTTCACGGCAGGCACGACTCTATAATCTAAATAGGATTTCCTTATTACTCGAACTGCTCGGTAATCCACACGATAGATTGCAGGTTATCCACATTGCAGGGAGCAAAGGGAAAGGTTCTACTGCTGCACTCATAGCATCGGTACTTACCCACGCGGGCTATAAAACAGGCTTGTTCACATCTCCGCATCTCATCACACCGCGAGAACGGTGCCGTATTGATGGCAACCTCATCTCAAAAGCAGACGTTGCTTTCTATGTCGAGAAACTCATGCCTGCGATCGAGACTGTTTCCACGTCAGAGTTCGGACGTGTCTCGTTTTTTGAAATATACACCGCGCTTGCTTTCTCCTATTTTGCCGACAAGGCAACAGACTTTGCTGTTATTGAAGTCGGCTTAGGTGGGAGACTCGATGCAACGAACGTTGTTACCCCTGTCGCGACTGTTATTACACCGATTGCTTTGGAGCATACCGCAATATTGGGGGAGACACATACGGAGATAGCAGGTGAGAAAGCCGAAATTATCAAAGAAAAATGCCCCTTGGCACTCGCACCACAACACCCCGAAGCACGAAAGGTATTTGAGAAGGTGGCAAGCGAGCGGAGAGCACCCATTGTTGAACCCAAGAATTTGGTAAGGGAAGATTGCTGTGCCTCATCCCCGCGTCTCGTCCGAAATGCCGATGGCGTGCCTATAGCACAGGAATTTGACGTGGAGATGGATTCGGAGCGTTATCCGCAACTCACTATGCCGCTCCTTGGACACCATCAGTTTATAAACGCGACAACTGCTGTCACAGCGATTGAATGCCTGAAGCAGAAGGGATACATAGTTCCGAAAGCCAGCGTTTATGCCGGGTTTAAGAACGTGCAGTGGTACGGTCGGATTCAACGAATTAGGTCCTCGCCGACTGTTGTCCTTGATGGCGCGCATTCTCCTGCCTCAATGGAAGCACTCTGCGGCACGCTCCGTCAGAGTTTCCGTTACGATCAGGTGACTTTTATCGTTAGTTTAATGAGAGATAAAAATCTCACTGCAATTGGTAATATTGTTTCACAAACAGCGGACTTCGTGATTACTACACAAGTTCTCAATAACCCGCGTGTGATGTCCGCTGAAGAAATACTGGATGCTTGGGAGAATACATGCAAGAAGATTAGCGCGTGCTCAACACCAGAAAAAGCGATCACGAGGGCATTATCTGGCGCATCACCGACAGATTTAATCTGCATTACAGGTTCGCTCTACCTCGTCGGTCAGGCACTTGAAATATTTAAATCAAATTTTTCAGCAAAAGATCGCGTTGGCATTTCCTTTTCTTAGCGAAAGTCGCAAGTCCGTAATGAAATGGAGGGGTTTTTGCTTGGGTGTTTCCTCCAACTCTACGAAAGGAATTTCAATGCTCAAACCCACTTCATCGAACCGCAAGGAAAATTAAAGAATAAAAAAGAGAGGTTTTTTAATGCGTGATATCACTCACAAGAAGCGGTGGCTAAATTGGAAGACATTTCTGATATCCCTGCCTGTTCTGAATTTAGCCACCGTGGCTTTTGCCCAAACAGACTCACCGCCGAATGTGCCCCCGATATGGTGGGTTGCCCCGGTTGGTGCACTCATCGCTTTAGGTTTTGCGTACCACTTCTACCGAACTGTAATGAAGCAGAACGAGGGCAACGAAACAATGCGCGAGATCGCACAATCGGTGCGTGAAGGCGCGATGGCATATCTCAGGCAACAATACAAAGTCGTAGGCATCGTTTTTGTTGTACTCTGTCTTATATTTATTTTCATGGCTTTTGTCCTTGATGCCCAAAATAAGGTTGTACCCTTCGCTTTCCTCACGGGTGGCTTTTTCTCAGGACTCTGCGGTTTCCTCGGCATGAAGACTGCAACCAACGCCTCCGCACGCACCACAAGCGCCGCCATGGAAGGACTCAATGCAGGCTTGAAGATCTCGTTCCGTGCTGGAGCAGTCATGGGGTTGATAGTTGTCGGATTTGCCCTTCTTGATATTACCGGATGGTTCCTCATTCTCTATTACCTATTCCCCAAGATATTACCTGGATTCTTAGAAGTCAACCCACTTCCACAAATTACTGTGATTATGCTTAGTTTCGGCATGGGTGCCTCAACACAGGCACTTTTCGCTCGTGTCGGTGGTGGTATCTACACCAAAGCAGCGGACGTTGGTGCCGATCTGGTTGGAAAAGTTGAAGCAGGCATTCCAGAGGATGACCCGCGTAACCCCGCAGTCATCGCAGATAACGTCGGTGACAATGTCGGCGATGTCGCAGGTATGGGAGCGGATCTCTACGAATCTTATGCAGGCTCAATCTTAGCAACAGCCGCCCTCGGTGTCGCAGCCATTGCTGCCAGAGATCACAATAACATTGCTCTTCAACTTAAATATCTTTCAGCACCTATGATCATCGCTGGCATCGGCGTCGTTCTTTCCATTTTAGGTATCTATATGGTACGGACAAAAGAGGGTGCGACAATGAAACAGTTGATGGGTTCCCTGAACTTCGGCATCAACGGAAGTGCTGTAGGCATCGCGGTCGTTTCACTCCCTGTCCTCATCTATTTGGGACTCCCTAACATGTGGCAGATTTGGGGAGCAATTGTCGCTGGACTCGTAGCAGGTTTGATTATTGGGAAGGTCACTGAAGTATTTACCTCTCACGACTATGCACCGACCCGTGCTATCGCGAAGCAGGCACAAACTGGACCCGCAACAGTCATTATCGAAGGTATTGCTGTCGGTATGGAATCAACGGCAATTCCGGTCATAACCATTGTCGCTGCAGTTGCCGTTAGTTACTACCTCCCCGGTGGCGCAACCGAACCCCTGATGGGACTATACGGGGTCGGCATTGCCGCTGTCGGTATGTTGGCGACGCTTGGAATCACCCTCGCCACAGATGCATACGGACCGATTGCAGACAACGCTGGCGGAAACGCCGAAATGGCAAAACTTGATAAAAGTGTTCGAGAACGGACCGATCAGTTAGATGCGCTTGGTAACACGACAGCCGCAACTGGTAAGGGATTTGCCATCGGATCGGCAGCACTGACAGCACTCGCACTCCTGGCTGCCTATTTGGAAGAAATTCGGTACGGATTAATCCACTTGGCGCACAAGGATACACTTATCATACCCGGTGAAGGCAGTGTTGATACACTCAAGGTTTCGGTCAGTCAATTTATGAGTTACTACGACGTTACTCTGATGAACCCGCAAGTCCTTATCGGGCTGTTCATTGGTGCGGTAATGGCGTTCTATTTCTGTGCATTGACGATGAAAGCGGTTGGGCGCGCCGCTGGGGCTATGGTAGAAGAGGTCCGCCGCCAATTTCGAGAGAAACCCGGTATCATGAGAGGTGAAGAGAAACCGGATTACGCACGATGTGTCGAAATCTCAACTGCTGGTGCACAACGCGAGATGATTTATCCATCACTTATCGCTATTGTTGTACCTGTCGCAGTCGGTTTGATTTTTGATGTTGCTGGTGTGTTAGGCTTGCTGGCAGGTGGTTTAGCGACCGGTTTCGTGCTCGCAATTATGATGGCTAACGCCGGTGGCGCGTGGGACAACGCCAAAAAATTCATTGAGGAAGGCAAACACAAAAACGAATACGGTGAAAAGGGCTCAGAACAGCATAAAGCCACCATTGTTGGCGATACTGTCGGAGATCCCTTTAAAGATACCTCCGGTCCTTCGCTTAATATTTTGATTAAGTTGATGTCCATGGTTTCTGTTGTGTTTGCTGGTCTCATCGCGAAGTACGGTGGTCTGCTTAACGATTGGCTGGGCATGTAAGAAAATAGCCGACGCATGAGGGACATGCTGACGGAGTTTAAGAATTTAACTATGCTGAGGCAGTTTTTCACTGTGCTCGCGATTTCCGTTGGATGTTCATAATATGCAATTGCTAAAAAACGTTATCGGATTTGCCTTGAGTCTNCTTATCCTCTTTGCAATAGGATGTCAACAGGATCTTAAAAAAAATGTTACGTCATTGTCTTCTGTTGATGGTGTTGCCACAGAAGAAGAACCGTATACAGGGGATTTAATNATCGGTGATGTGGACGATAAGTTTGCAAACGATAGTTTTGCTTTCAATGATGCTACGATAACGGGCGATATGCTGACCATTAATGTATCCTACAGCGGAGGGTGTAAAAATCATCAATTCACTCTCGTTGCCTCGGATTCATTTCTTGAATCTTTTCCTGTACAACTTAGGGCTTCTATTGTTCATAATGCTAACGGAGACACTTGTGAAGCGTGGCCAACTGAAGATTACCGCTTCGATCTTACACCAATCAAAACGCTATATCAGGATGCTTACCGACAGACAGCAGGCACCATTATTTTACGACTTAAAGATGCTCCGGACGGAGAACTCGTCTACGAATTTGCAATGTAGTTGCAAATTTCAAATTTCGGTGTTGTAGGGAAGCCAATTTACCTTTTGTAGGAGAAAACAGAAAAATGTCCAATAAGTTGAAACCCCGAAGTTATGCGATTACCGATGGACCCGACCGCGCCGCCGCACGCACCATGCTCATGTTCGGCGATGGTGGGTTGTCTCCAGAAGATCTCGACAAACCGATTATCGGGGTTGCGAATACTTGGATCGAAATAGGTCCTTGTAACTTTCACCTGAGACGGCTTGCCGCTAAAGTCAAAGAGGGTATCCGCGAAGCCGGTGGAACACCACTTGAATTCAACACCGTCAGCATCTCTGACGGCATCACCATGGGCACCNAGGGCATGAAAACTTCGCTTATCAGTCGGGAAATCATTGCCGACTCGATCGANTTAGTTTCCATCGGTAACATGTTTGACGCTGTCGTTGCCCTCTGTGGATGCGATAAGACCGTCCCGGGCACCGTCATGGCACTTGCGCGGTTAGATATTCCATCGCTCACGCTCTACGGCGGGTCGATCATGCCGGGCAAATTTCAGGGACGAGATGTTACCATCCAAGACGTGTTTGAAGCGGTCGGACAGCATGCAGAGGGCACAATAACCGTCGAAGAACTCGATGATCTGATTAGTAAGGGGTGTCCAGGTCCCGGCGCATGCGGAGGTCAATTTACTGCCAATACCATGGCAACAGCCGTTGAAATGTTAGGCATTGCTCCGATGGGAAGTGGGAGTGTTCCAGCTGTCGCAGGGGACAAGGACCAAGAAGCATACAGAACTGGACAACTCGTTATGGACATGCTCGCTGCTGACCGGAGACCGAGTCAAATTATCACCCGCAAGTCCCTTGAGAATGCGATCACCTCAGTCGCCGCGACCGGTGGTTCTACCAATGGTGTTCTCCATCTACTCGCTATCGCGCACGAGGCACAGATACCGTTAACGCTTGAGGATTTTCACACCATTAGTCAAAAAACACCCGTATTGGCAGACCTGAAGCCCGGTGGTCAGTTTGTCGCAACCGATCTTTATGAGGCTGGCGGCATTCCGTTCTTGGCGAAACGCTTAGCAGAGGCAGGCTTACTCCACGCTGATGAACTCACTGTCACGGGGAAATCCATTGGCGAAGAGGCAGGCGCAGCCACTGAAACTGAGGGACAGCAAGTGGTCAGACCTGCCGATGCTCCACTCAAACCGACTGGCGGCTTTGCCATCTTGAGAGGTAACCTGGCACCAGATGGGTGTGTTATTAAGTTAGCAGGTCAGGATAAAACGCTCCATCGGGGTCCCGCCCGTATTTTTGATCGCGAGGAGGACACTTTCGCTGCTATCAAAGGCGGAGAGATCCAACCCGGGGATGTTGTCGTTATCCGTTATGAAGGACCCACCGGCGGACCCGGTATGCGTGAGATGTTAGGCGTAACAGCAGCTATCGTTGGCGCAGGTTTGAGCGAAGATGTTGCCCTTTTAACCGACGGTAGATTCTCTGGCGCGACGCACGGCTTCATGATCTGCCATGTCGCCCCCGAAGCCGCAAAAGGTGGTACCATTGCTATCCTTCAAGAGGGGGACGAAATCGTAATTGATGCCAAAGAACGACGACTCGACGTTGAGCTTTCCGACGCTGAAATCCAAGCACGCTTTGAGCAGTGGACACCACCTGAGCCGCCGTATGCTCGCGGAGTCATGGCAAAGTATGCAAATTCAGTATCCTCCGCCTCTGAAGGTGCTGTGACGGGATAGAAACCCAGTTCATTTCCTATTCATTGGGGCAGGTGCTGTGCTTGCCCCTTTTTCTTTTTCTGGAACTTAACTCGGTGTCCATTGAGTCGGAAAACATGTTGTAAAATCTTTCCCGATTTGTTAGAATATGCCTCATGAATAAACAAAAACCTATCATCCTCAATCAAGCAGAACTTGACTGGGAAGGCTGGGATGGTCCAGGCGTTGCCGTTGAAGGTCCATTACGTTGGAAAATCCTCATATCGGGTGAACGCGGACCCAGTAGCCGACTCACCACGGGAATAGCGGAGATGATTCCAGAGGCACTACTTCCACTCCATCACCACGAACCCGAGGAAACGTATTATATCATCAGTGGCAGCGGGCATGTAACGGTAGACGATAGCGCGGCATCGCTCGGTCCTGGTGCGTCAGTCTTTATACCCTCTAATGCAAAACATTCGCTTCGTTGTACCGGCACGGAGAACCTTGTCTTTCTATTCACTTTCGCAGCAGATCGGTTCGATGAAATTGTCTACCATTTCGATGCGTAGTGTCCAGTTACCAAGGGGTTTGGGAACTTCATTATAGTGAATTAAAAAAATAAGTGGACATTCACTAACCTGTGGGAGAGGTTCTAACCCCGCCTACTTGAGTGTATAAGTAATGATAGGCTTTACTATAAGGTAAATTATTGAGATGTCAACGTTAAAAACGACAGACGCTAAACCTATTATTTTCAATACGGATGCCAGTCTGATAGACATCGGTGATGGCATCGCTCGGCTTGAACTGCACAGCAAGTTGAACATCATAGGGGACGGAATGCTGGAGATGTTTGATGCCGCGTTGGATGAGGTTGAAACCAATTGGACAGGTATGATTGTCGCCACAGAAGCGAAGAATTTTTCAGTGGGACTCAACCTTATTCTCCTGTTGGAGCGTGCCAAAAGCAAAAACTGGGACGCAATTTCAGCGACACTCCGAAAACTACAAGCCGTTTGCACACGGCTTCGGACAGCATCAAAGCCGATCGTCGCAGCAACAGCAGGTATGGCACTTGGTGGTGGTTGTGAACTGGCATTCGGTGCTGATGCAGTACAAGCTTTTACTAAGAGTTCCCTCGGTCTCGTTGAACTCCGCGTAGGACTAATTCCGGGTGGTGGTGGTACTAAAGAGATGGCATTTCGATGTCTCGAAGGACAATCTCCAAGCACACCGATGCAGACGCTATTTCCCTATGTGAATAGGGCTTTTGATACGCTTCGTGAATCGAAGGTTTCACAGAATGCGACAGATGCAATGGAACTCGGTTACCTTCGACGCACCGATGCCGTTTCATTAGATCAAGAGGGGCATTTTGAGGATGCCAAGCGACTTGTGCTCTCACTGCACAAAGCAGATTATCGTCCACCGGAACCGCCGCAGATATTCGTGCTTGGTGAGGAGGGAATTGCTCGGCTCGACCTACAAACACATCTCCTCCGGCAAGCGGGTACCATCGACGACTATACACAGTATCTTGCCAATAAATTGGCATTCGTCCTCTGCGGTGGCGCGCTTTCAACTCCACAATTCGTCACCGAACAATATCTCCTCGACTTGGAGCATGAAGTATTCCTCAGTCTTTGTGGAAAGAAGGAAACCCACGCAAGGATAGAAGCAACGCTCCAGAGAGGTAAAAAGTAATGGCAACGACATCAGACGTGGTTATCGTATCTGCAGCACGAACAGCCGTAGGCAGAGCGCGGAGAGGAACACTCAAAAACACGCGTCCAGATGAACTCGCTGCGGCTGCCCTCCGTGGAGCGGTTGAGAAGCTTCCACACTTTGATCTGGATGCCGTAGACGATGTCATCATGGGATGTGCCACACATGAGGGAGCGCAAGGTTACAACGTCGCCCGTATCGCCAGCTTACGTGCAGGGTTTCCTGTTTCTGTCCCTGCTCTGACAATCAACCGATTCTGTGCTTCTGGTTTAGAAACAATAGCGATGGGTGCGGAACAGATTCTATCTGGACGTGCCGAAGTGGTCATTGCTGGCGGTGTAGAAAGTATGAGTCAGGTGCCGTTTGGGGTCAATCTCTCACCGAACCCTACGCTCATAGAACACGCCCCTGATGTCTACCTCAGCATGGGGTTGACCGCTGAAAACTTGGCGCGAAAGTACGATATATCTCGCAGCGCACAAGACGCTTATGCCTATGAAAGCCATCACAAGGCGATCACAGCGATTGATGGAGGCAAATTCAAAGAAGAAATCGTCCCACTGACAATAGAAGAAACGCACTTCAATTCGGAAAATACGTCCGCAACTACCTGTTCTGTGTTTGATACGGATGAGGGACCGCGCCGAGATACGTCGCCAGAGGCATTAGCATCTCTCAAACCTGTTTTTCATGTAGATGGGACCGTGACAGCCGGCAACGCTTCTCAAATGAGCGATGGTGCTGCCGCTGTTGTTTTGATGTCAGAAACGCGAGCCGAAACTGAAGGTTACAATCCCTTAGCCCGGTTCGTCAGTTACGCCATAGCAGGCGTTTCTCCCGAAATTATGGGAATCGGACCAGTCCCTGCAATCCCAAAGGCACTCGCATCTGCTGACTTAACTTTAGCAGATATAGATGTCATAGAATTAAATGAAGCATTTGCCGTGCAAGCCCTCGCCGTAATTCAAGAGGCGCAATTAACACCCGGAAGAGTGAACGTCAATGGGGGGGCAGTTGCCTTGGGACATCCGCTCGGTTGCACTGGTGCCAAGCTCACCGTAAGTTTGATTAACGAAATGCGGCGGCAAAATCACCGATATGGCATGGTCACAATGTGTATCGGCGGGGGCATGGGTGCCGCTGGCATTTTCAGTTTTTAATTTATGGTATCTTGATTGCGCTCCGCTTACGCGCAGCAGGTTTTTGCGTAAATACAACCACAAGCCTGCAACAACGGCGCAGGCGACCCTTGAGAAACGCAGTTAACAATTTAGACGCACTTCGTCTCTCCGCAAGGAAAATTAAAAAAATGCAAACTCATGTCTATCTCTCCATAGCAGGAGAAAACAGAATCGCCATTTACACACTGGATGTCTCCAGCGGCGGCATTGAATTTCAGGAAAATATCGGTGTNAGCGGTTCCCCGGGTCCGTTAGCACTCTCCCCGTGTGGTAACTATCTNTATGCTGGGCTTCGATCCAGTCGAGAAATCGCAAGTTTCCGTATTGACGAAGAAACGAAACACCTTTCAATTTTGCGGACAGTCCAGTTGGACGCAGATACTTGCTATATTGCAACTGACAAAACCGGGAGTTTTCTGCTCTCCGCCTATTATGGTGCTGGTAAGGTTACTGTGCATACCATCGGCGATGATAAGACCGTCCAAGGTGAGACGCTTCAGACTGTTGAGACCGATATACACGCACACTGCATCGAAACGGATGCCTCAAATCGGTTCGCCTTTGTGCCCCATACTGTGCCTCGAAATGCTATCTATCAGTTTCAATTTGATGAGGGAACAGGTACACTCACACAAAACCCGGTAGGAAACCTCAATCCGGGTGCTCCGATTGGACCCCGGCATTTCTGTTTTCATCCAAACAAACCGATCCTCTATGCCTCAAATGAACAAGGATCGAGTGTCTCCGCATACACGCTTCAAGAAGGAGGAGAACACCCAGGAATCTTGGTGGATTTACAGAAAGATCTGTCTACACTTCCCGCAGATTTCGATGCGGATAATACCTGTGCTCAGATTCACATTGATCCACAAGGGAAATTTCTCTATGTTTCCAACCGAGGTCACAACAGCATCGCAGAATTCGCGATCGATGAAAAGAACGGAAAACTCAGTGCTGTCGGGCATCAGTTAACCGAACCTACACCACGCGTTTTCAATATTGACGCAACCGGCACCCTTCTCTTTGTCGGTGGCCAAGGGTCAGGCAAACTCGCTACCTACCGCATCAATCAGGAAAATGGAACGTTAGCACCAATTGGCAACTATGCAGTCGGAGAAAGCCCGATGTGGGTGCTTTTTGTATAGAAAGAGGAAAATGGAACGACGCGGAATTTTTATTACATTTGAAGGCATAGAAGGCGCAGGTAAGACGACGCAATCGGAACGTTTGGCAACCGCGCTGGGACCGGAGGTTGTACTCACCCGTGAACCCGGCGGCACACACATTTCTGAACGGATACGCGACATCTTTCTGGCATCAGACAACATAACCCCCATGACAGAACTGCTTCTCATTGCTGCCGCACGCACACAACACGTAGATGAACGGATACGCCCGGCGTTAGACGCACACCGGACTGTCATCTGTGATCGGTTTATTGATGCCACTGTAGCGTATCAAGGCTATCGCGGCGGCATTGATCTTTCGTTTATTCACCAATTAAATCACATTGCGACTGGCGGTTTAACCCCTGATATCACCTTTATTCTCGACCTACCTCCAGAGATCGGGGTATCACGCCAACAACACGCAGCAATAGTTCGCGACCGTCTGGACAAAGAATCGTTGGAATCTCACCAAAAGGTTCGCACAGGATACCTATCCGTAGCGAAGGCGAACCCACATCGCATCAAACTGATAGACGCGACACAGTCGCCAGATGCTATTCACGCCGAGGTCTTAGCCGAATATCAAGACTACACATGGTTCTAAGTCACGATGGCTTCTCTCGTCTTGGAGGGAAAAGTGCAGAATTCAATCATTGGACATCAACAGATTATTGAGCAACTCCAGCGCACTGTAGCATCAAGACGTATTGCCGGTGCGTATCTTTTCGTTGGACCCGCGGGAGTTGGAAAGGAGACGGTCGCCCGCTATTTTGCAGGATTAATCTTCTGCCAACAAGAAGCACAACCATCAACTGTGTGTGGAACATGCCTCGCCTGTCGAAAGGTAGATTCGGGAAACCATCCCGATCTACAATTCATTCGACCTGACGGCAGTCTACTAAAAATAGGACAAATCCGAGAGTTGCAAAGGCAGGTTATCTATGAGCCTCTTGAAGCAAGTCGGAAAGTCTACATTTTGACAGACGTGGATCGGATGAATCCAGAGGCTGAAAACTGCCTACTCAAGACGCTGGAAGAACCACCCGCGGCATCCGTTTTAATTTTACTCACCTCAAACGTCCAAGCACTGCTCCCGACGACACGTTCCCGATGCCAAATTCTCCAGTTTCACCCGATGCCGACACAAGAATTAGCTACAATCTTAGTGGATAGGTATTCAGCAGCACCAGAGCAAGCAATAACACTCGCAATCGCAGCAGAAGGATCAATCGGAAAAGCAATCACGCAGTTTGAAAAAGGGAATTCACTCACCGAGAAAGTGCCAGAAATTCTCAGAGAGACGGATCAATTAGCCGCTTTTAGACTTGCCGAAGACTTTAAAAATAACCCCGAAACTTTAGGAGAATTAGTTACATGGTATCGAGACTTACTCTTCTTGCAACAAGGCGCGCCGAGCGAATTAATAACGCATATTTACTCCGTTGAGGAACTCCGAGCTATCGTTCCGTACTATTCTCGCTTACGCATACAGCAAGCCATCCAAACCGTCTTTGACACCAAATCTCTCCTTGAAAACACAAACACGAATGCTACTTTGGCTTTAGAGGTTATGTGTTTAAAATTACTCAAGGCATCTTAACAAAAATATCTTCCCTCTTATTGTTTTTTCAGAGCCCCCCATGTGCCAACGACACTCTTTTTCACCAGAGACGGCGCAGCAGGCGCAGGCATCGGAACCGTCCATTCACTTCTTAAGAACCATTGATCCCAGTCAAAACTCTCAAGCAAGACCTGCCGTAAAACCCGCGGATCCTCCATCTCTTTCAGCACCTGAAAAATGTCGAATCGTTTATAACACGAGATCCCAAAGTCTACACGCCGACCAGTCTCATCATACAGACGATAATCAAAACCTGGCGCGGGGCTCCCCGTAAATCCCATTCCTGTCATCGGGAAAGGTGCCTCTTCGGGGTTTTCGATGAACGCAAAGCCACCGGCGACCCCTTCAATTCTTGAGTCAACAATAACGGAGTTCTCTGCCGTCAGCAGATACTCTCTGTGGTGATTATACGGGAGGGGGACCTGGAGTTTCCAGCTGTCTAAACTCTCAAGACCTTCGTCGGGATGCACATAGATAGCCACCCAGTCAGGTTTATAGATAGAGATAGGGTTGTGTAAATCCATTTCTAACTTGACTTCATAAATAAGGACGCGTCGATTTCTTCCCGCAAACCCGTCGGATCTCACCCATCCGACAGGACATTCCTGTATAATCCTGCGATTCGGTGGGGATAGGATGAATGTTACGACGCGTGCGGTGCCGTCAGCATTCAGACTTATCCCTCGCACCCTGAACAGATTCATCGGAAGGGTGTTTTCCCCCTCCCTATTGATGGTAATGGATGTATCCGTGTGACCGGTAGGTGTCCATGTTTCACCGGCATCCATACTATAGTGATACTCAAGGATGGCTTGTGGGTTGATGCCTGTCGGGATGTTCCAGCTGAGTTCTACGGTTGAATTGCCAACCCGTCGGACGGTAAAACTGTTGCTTGTGACGGGGTTGTTTTCGACAAGGGGTAGTGTGTTTGCAGGGGGCGGTGTATTCGCAGGAGGCGATGGTAGAACTACATTGATAGTGACATTTATTGTATCGGAACTTCTTGCTGTTGTTCCGGTGCCTTTTTCTTCAACCTTGACGGTTACACTGTAACTGTTTTTGGTCCCATGATCCAGAGCAGCACTGGTTTTCAACTGGCCTGTGCCGGTATCAATACTAAATGATGCCGCGTCTGTTCCCTCAAGACTATACTCCAATGTGACATCTTCTACAGTATCATCCTCATTCGCCCAATGTGTTGCGGATACAGCAGCCCCAATATTAGTGTTTGCTGCAGTCCCTGCCACAACGCTGCGTGTCGCTGTAGCTGCTGAAAAGTAAAGCACATCCGTGATTGTGCCTGTAAATGTTACCTCTATCCAGGCTGTATCGCCATTATTTCTAACTTGACCCTTAACGGAACACGTGTCATAAAAAGACTCATCATTCGCCCTTACCGCGAGATTATAGGTTCCATTGTTCATCTGTATAGCTAGGGTACTTACATAGCTGCCTGCATTGTTTATAGTAAAGTCAAGAAATAAATTTACATTTTATGAGATTTATGTTAGCGTTATTGCCTATGAGTTATTCAACAGACTTACGCAAATGCGTGCTTGATTTCATTGATACCGGTGGCAGTAAAGCCGAGGCAGAACGCACTTTTGGCATCTCACGTAGAACAATCTATAACTGGTTAGAAACTGAAACACCTTTCGCCTTTGAGAAACCGGGTCCCAAGGGACCTCGTCAGATCGCTTATGATACCCTTGAGCAGCATGTCGCCGACTTCCCAGATAACACCCTTGCTGAACGCGCTGAACACTTCGGTGTTTCCAAGGGATGTATTTCATATACGCTCAAGAAACTCAATATCACGCGAAAAAAAAAACGCTAACCTATAAAGAACAGTGTCCAACAAAACGCCGCGCCTATCTTGATGTGCTTGCTTGCCAAGTTCAAGGTGCTGGTAAAACGCCGGTGTATGTCGATGAATGCGGTTTTCCGAGTTCAGAGCGACGTCGGTATGCTTATGCCGCAAGAGGTGTCTGTGTCAGTGATAAAATATCGGGGTCGTATCGGTATAAATCTACCTCTTTGATTGCGGCGCGCATCGGAGATACCTTTAGAGTTCCTGTGCTTTTTCAAGGGGCTTCTGATAGGTTTGCGTTCAATGCTTGGTTAGAGCATCAGTTATGTCCTTTGCTCAATGAAACGCACGTTGTGATTATGGATAATGCCTCTTTCCACAAGGGTTCAGAGACAGCACGATTGATTGCCCAAACGGGTGCGAGTTTATTATTTTTACCCCCGTATTCACCGGAGTTGAACCCCATTGAGAAGGACTTCGCCAACATTAAGCGACGCTATCAATACAGCCCTGAAACATCCATTGATCAAATCATAAAACTGTATAACTAATTATTGACTCTACTATAA
>JGI24797J26694_1000758_pt1 | contig 20252 bp, 17 predicted proteins | sample PinacodermPK_FD_26694 | JGI IMG/M metagenome (IMG submission 26694) | reverse complement strand
GAGTTTTTTAAAATCGGTCTTGACAATTGCAATCGTATGCAAATTTACAAGGAAAATTACAAAAATTAAGATTAGGGAGATTATCAAATGAATATTAAACAGATTTCAGCCTATGTCATGGGATTGCTACTAATGGGAAGTGTTGTTTCACAAGCTGACACAATGGTCACTCCCCCAGATGGATTTGGCAAAAGACCCTTGACAATGATTGTTCCTTTTGGTTCAGGTGGTGGTTCTGACCAGCTTGCCAGGGCCATGGCCAAGGCAATGGGTGAAGTTGCCGGCCTAGATTTTCAGGTCGTTAATAAACCCGGTGGCGGTGGAACATCCGCCATACCGGACTTCATGCTGGCACCAGCAGATGGATATACCGTATTGGAACATATTGACAATGCCATTTCTGCCTATGCAGCCGGGGATATTTCGGAAAACCCCGCCGTTGATTGGATTCCCTTGTGCATGACCCAAATCACCTTTAGCCAAATTTACATCAGGGGTGACGAGGACAGGTTTACTGACTGGGCAAGTTTTGAAGCTTTTGCCAAAGCCAATCCAGGTGCAGTATCCATGGCCAATCTCGGGAAAATTGGCTCCATGGAGCTTGTTGTCATGGACCAACTTCAATCAGCCTTGGGTATTGAGGTAAATCAGATTGCCTACGACAAACCAGCAGAACGATATGGGGCTCTCATTGGTGGTCATGTTGATGTTCTTTTTGAACAACCAGGCGATGTCAGGAGTTTCCTTGATTCAGGCGAAATGATACCCATCCTGACCATATTCGGGGAACGCCCATCCGCCTTTGCTGACGTACCTACCCATATCGAAGTTGGGGCCGATTTTGATGCCTTGACCAGATTCCGTGGGTTTTATGTCAAGAATGGTGTGCCCGAAAATATCGTAGCATTTCTTTCAGAATCCTGCGCAGCTGGATTCAATACTGACGACTATCAGGAATTCAACCGGAGCAAGTATATGCATCTTATTGACAGTTTCAGAGATACCGAAGGTTCAATAACCCTCATCAATGATGCAGTCAAGACCTATCAGGACATGTACAAGGTTTTGGGAATTGGTAACTAAAGCACCATAATATTAAGGAGGGTGAATTTCACCCTCCTTTATTTTTAGTTTATTGAACCCCATGATTGATCAAAATTCCAAATTGGCATCCATAAGAGGGAATGATTACTTCAAGCCCCTGACTGAATGGTTGATGTGGATGGTATTGGTCCTTGTTGCCCTCTCCCAAGTTGATAATTTCAGTCAGGAGATAGCAGCGTATAGATTTGATGCCGATGGTTGGCCAATTACCATTACCCTAGCTCTGGGCGCAGGAGCCACACTACAATTCATATTCCAGATTTTGAGAATAAAATCAGGAGGAGCTGCCCCAAATGTCCAACCAAGTGCAGAAAAGAAGACAGAAGCAAAAACCAGCCAAGCAACCAAATTAACCAATATTGCCATTTTTCTGCTGCCCTTTGTGTATCTTTTACTTGTCCCGAGAATGGGCGTCTATTTTTTAACCCCATTCTTCATCGTTAGTTTGATGCTGTTACTTAAAGTGAGGTCAATCAAGGCCTTGTTGGGGATTACTGCAATTTCCTACCTGCTGCTTTTGGTGGTATTTACACGTTTATTTTATGTGGCTCTTCCCGTCGGCAGGTGGGATTTCTTTTATGACTTTAACAACTGGATAATTGTTGTTGCCAGGATAGGAATGTAAACGCTATGGAGCAATTTCTAACTGGAACAATAATGCTTTTCGGGGATTGGGAAGCACTGATCATTTTTGTTCTTGGCTTATTGGGAGGAATGTTTTTCGGTGCTATTCCTGGGGTAAATATGCTTACTCTCGGAGCCGTAATCCTACCCTTCACAATCACAATGGAACCCACCCATGCAGTTATGCTGTATTCGGTTATTTATTGCTCGGGGGTTTTTGGTGGAGCCATAACGGCAATTCTATTTAATATTCCTGGNGCACCNGAAAATGCACCCACCTGTTTTGACGGTTATCCCATGACTGTCAAGGGGATGGCTGGCAAAGCCATCGGAGCCGCAGTCTGTTGNTCGGCCATTGGGGGAGTGTGTTCGGCCCTCCTGATGATGTCAGCCACAGGTTCAATAGCAAACTGGGCAATTCGGGCTTTCGGTTCACAAGAGATTTTTGCCTTGATCTTTTTTGGGTTGGCGGTTTCAGCCTCAATTGGATCGGCCAATCTCTGGAAAGGTTGGCTCTCGGTTTTCGCCGGGTTACTCCTCGCGACAATCGGAACTGATCCGGTTGGAGGCATACCTCGCTTCAGCGAATGGTCAATATTGAATTGGGAGTACAAATCCTATTACCTTTCAGCAGGTTTGCACTTTATTCCGATGATTCTCGGCTTCTTCGCTGTGTCAGAGGTTTTGGTTCAGGCAACGGCAATTTCCTCAGGTACGAGGCAACGGATGAAGGCTGCCATGGAGTTNCCCACAATTTTGGAATTCTGGAAAGTTCGTTTCACCATGATAAGGTCAATATTCATTGGTTTTTTCGCTGGAATTTTACCAGGTATAGGGGCAACACTTGCAGCTTTCTTGGGATATAGCCAGGCCCAGAAATGGTCNGCACGGGGAAAACATTTTGGCCAAGGTGAAATGGAAGGTGTAGTTGCCTCTGAAACGGCCAATAATGCCGCCACCGGTGCAGCGATGATCCCACTGCTTGCATTGGGCTTGCCAGGTGGGGCATTGACCGCCATGATCTTGGGAATATTCCAGATCCATGGCATGGAGCCAGGNCCATTGATTTTCATTAACTCTAATGACCTNGTCTGGATAACATTTGCTGCCATGTTCTGGGCCAACTTATTGATAGTGTTACTGGGTTGGATTCAAACCAAGACAGTCGTACATGTCCTCAGAATTCCTTTTCGTTATCTGGCTCCAATCATTCTGTTGTTGGCAACCGTTGGAGCTTACGCACTCAGGAACCTGATGATCGATGTTTGGATAATGTTTTTTGCTGGAATCCTGGGTTATTTCATGCGCTCGACCGGTTATTCTCCAGCCGGAATTATTCTTGGACTGATTCTAGGGAGTTTGGGTGAATCAGCCTTTTCCAAATCAATGCAGCTCATGAACTACGATTTCCTAGGTTTCTTTAGCAGGCCTATATCAGGTATTTTACTTGCCTTGGGAGGGCTGGCCATTATCTCTTCAATTTGGACGGAAATAAAAACATCAAGAAATCCCCAGTCCGAAATCAAGCCAGATGGTTAGGTCAAGGATCTTCGAAATTAAAGAATGAAATGGAAAATAAACTGGACCAACAGATAGATACCTTGATTGACAAAGCCCGTGTTGCAATGGACCTTTTCCGAGGTGAGGATCAGGACAATGTTGATATGGCTGTCAGAGCTTTAGCCTGGGCCATCTACAAACCTGAAAATTCTCGACTTCTAGCCGAAATGGCTGTCAAGGACACTGGCTTGGGAAATGTTGAGTCAAAGGTCACCAAAAACACTCGCAAGACTTTTGGAACCCTCAGAGATCTCCTTCGNGCCAAAACGATTGGGGAAATTGAGAACAAGCCGGAACTTGGATTANTAAAATATGGTAAACCAGTCGGTGTCGTAGGAGCAATATGCCCATCGACAAATCCGTCGGCAACTCCGGCCAATAAAGCGATGATGGCTGTCAAGGGNGGCAATGCGGTCATANTCGCACCCTCACCAGCCGGTTATGTCACTACAGCCAAGACAGTTGAGTTCATGCGGGCTGAATTGGAAAATTCCGGTTTCCCACCGGATCTGGTTCAGGTTCTGCCTTCACCAGTAAACAAGGAAGCAACCCAAAAACTTATTGAAAAGGTTGATCTGGCAGTTGTAACCGGATCGCAAAACAATGTCTCACGTGCCATGAGGTCAGGTACTGTTTCCATTGGTGTTGGTCCTGGCAATGTNCCCGTAATCATAGATCAATCAGCTGATTTGGATGATGCGGCCAAAAAAATAACACTATCAAAGATTTTCGATAATGCCACCTCATGCTCTTCCGAAAATGCCCTTGTCATTCTCNATAATGTTTATGAACAAGCAGTTCAGTCTTTGACTAAGGAAGGTGGGTGGTTGTGNACCCCTGAACAAAGAATGAAGGTACAAGAAAAGCTATGGGTGAATGGGGTATTGAATAGAAGCGTTATTGCCAAGGATGCCCATATTGCCGCAGATGTTTTTGGACTACCCCCAGAAGCACGCAATAGCAAGTTTTTCATGGTAGAGGAAAAGGCCATTGGAGGAAAAGGGAGTTTTGCCGACGAGAAACTTTCCCTAGTTCTAACCTTATATCGGGCCAAGGATTTTGAGGATGCTTTAAGGATAACCAAGGAGATTCTGGAAGTTAAGGGCAAGGGGCATTCAGTGGGAATACATACAGCTGACATGGAAAATGCCAACAAGGTTGCCCAAACGACAGATGTCGTTCGAGTGCTGGTCAATCAGGCCCATACTTTTGGCAATGGGGGAGGTTTTGACAACAGTTTACCTTTTACCCTTTCAATGGGAGGAGGAACTTGGGCAGGAAACACAATTTCGGATAATCTGAACTATAAGCATTTCATCAACATAACCCATCTTGTAACCACAATTGAACCTGATAAACCTACCGAAGAGGAACTGTTTGGTCCCCTATGGCAGAAGGTTGGATACGAGTAACAAAATGGCCAATCTATGTGAATACAGCGGTAAAAAGTTATTGGTAAAGGCCGGTATAAAAGTACCCAAGGGCCAAGTTGCCACTTCGGTCAATGAGGTTGTCGCAGCATTCCAGGAAATTGGCTCCTGTGTTTTGAAAGCTCAGGTTCCCATCGGCAAAAGAGGAAAATCAGGTGGAATTCTGAAGGCAGAAAATCAGGAAGTGGCAAAAAGCATGGCAAGCAAAATGTTTGGCATGGTTATCGGCGGTCATGAAGTCACAAAAATCTTGCTTGAAGAAATCGCCGATATCGGCACTGAATGCTATGTAGCCATTCTCAATGATACGAGTACCAAAGGCCCAATGCTGGTGTTTTCAATCATGGGAGGGATGGATGTTGAAGAAATATCACAGCAAGATCCGACCCAGATGATTTTTAAGCCCATACCCATTGGCGATATCTTAACTAAAGATTTCGTTGAGGAAACCATCGGTCACTTACCCCTCGTTACAAACAAAATGGTTGAAACCATCCAGCAATTGTATCAAGTCTATCGTTTGAATGATGCCGAACTCGTCGAAATAAATCCCTTGGTTATAACCAGCGGGGCCGATATCATGGCCCTAGATTGTAAGTTTATCTTGGATGACTCATCGGTTTATCGCCAACAACATCTCAAGGGTGAAATAGCTCCGGAAATTCAATCACTCCTAGAAAAGAAGGCCACCAATAGTGGTTTGAAGTACATAGAGTTGGACGGTAATGTTGGCGTTATTGCCAATGGTGCCGGTCTGACCATGACAACAATGGATGCCATAACGTATTTCGGTGGCAAACCGGCAAATTTTCTTGAAATTGGTGGTGAGGCACACACCAAGAGTAAGGAAGCATTGGAGATTCTATTACAAAACCCCAACATAAAATCCATCCTCGTTAATTTTTGTGGTGCGTTCGCTCGAACGGATGTTATGACTGAAGGAATAGTCAAGGCATGGCAAGAATTGGAACCGGACATACCAGTATTTTTTTCCATTAATGGTACCGGATATTTGGAAGCAATTGCCATGGTCAGGGAAGGGTTAAACCTAGAACCATACGATTTGATGGATGATGCTGTTATCAAAGCTGTGGAAGCGGCAGGATAGATTTCACATGATATTAAGAAAGCAACATCGTGTCTTGGTTTTTGGCATAACAGGGAAACAGGGTACTTTCTGGGGAGCAGAAATGCTCAAATATGGAACTAGGGTTGTTGGCGGTGTTAACCCCCGAAAGGCTGGACAAGTCCATTTAGGTGTTCCAATTTACGCTTCAGCAAGCCAGGCTGCACAGGATATGGAATTTGATACGGCCCTGTTTTTTGTACCTCCTGCCGCTTGTAAACAAGCAACAATAGATGCCTGTGAGGCTGGTACCAAGGTTGTTATTTGTCTAACCGAGCACATACCAGTCCAGGATGTAATGGAAATGGTAGCCATTGCTCGGCTGAACGGTACCCAGATAATAGGACCCAACACCGCAGGGATGGTAACTCCGGGCGAGGCGTTTGCTGGAATCATGCCAGGTTTCAACGAGAAGGTTTTCAAGGAAGGTTCCATCGGGGTTATTTCCAGATCAGGCAGTCTGGGAACCTTGGTTTGCCTAAACCTTGGTTCAACGCGGTTTCGGCCAGTCGGCATTTTACGGTATTGGTGGCGACCCTATCATCGGTACAAATACTAGGGAAGCACTGAAACACCTGAATGAGGACCCAAAAACCAAGGCCATTGTGATTTGTGGTGAAATTGGTGGATCTGCCGAAGAAGAAGCAGCTGATTATGCTGTTACCATTAGCAAACCTGTTGTAGCATTTATCGCAGGTAAAAGCTCCCCGAAAGGAAAAAAGATGGGGCATGCCGGGGCCATTGTATCAGGCAATTCAGGCAGCTACAAGGCGAAAAGGGATTATTTGGAAAAAAAAGGAATTAAGGTAGCAGATATCCCCAGTCAAATTCCTGATCTACTTTTGGCACTAAATTGATTCAACCTTCAGTTATAAATTAGTAACAGAGTTTTGAATTTTTGGTATGAAAATAAACAACAAAATTACGACTAGCTCATGTATTCATAGGCTTGTACCGTAATGAATCTCAAAGTAGATGCATCAAGGGTAATTCAAGCCTGTTGATAAATTCCTCAATACAATTAACCAACTGATGTTGATCCATCGAACTTTGGGGCGATACTAGTAAAACTTCCAGACGTTGACCAAAATTACTGATGGAAAAGGTTGGTACCAAAGTGGGACCGCTCTTGATATTCACCAATTTCGTTAAAGTAAGGTCGGTGACAATTAAATCAGGGTTTATCCCCATCTCTGATGGGATTATTTCACGTAGCTTAACAAAATTAGGAACCATGTAGGTAATTGTTGAATTGGGTAGAGTATCCACTCGTACTGTGATTCCATTCGAATCAAGTATCTGGTGATATGCACCGGCTGCAAACGCCGCCATTGCAACTGTAATAGGTAGTCCGGTTTCAACCTTGAGCAATTCCTCAAACTCCTTGAAAGCAGAGCCATTTATGTGGGCACGGGCATAAATTTCCAAACCCGTGGTCTGGGCAGGGGACATTGCTTCCAAAGTTTTAAGATCCGAAACATGATAAGGTTGAGAATAACCGGATTGTACGAGTAAGCCGAAATCCAAGCCACGTTCCCTAGCTAGACGCCTGAATTTTGGTGATGCCAAGATTTTACCGGGTGTATTATTCTGAGCCTTTGTAGGTGTTTTCGGTGGAACTTCTTCATCGGTTTCCGTCACTACATCTTGGGGTGTGATTGAAGAATCTGACTCCATGGTTGTTTCGCTATGACTACCGGGTGATGTTTCATCAGTTCCTTCAGTAGTAGCTGAAATTATTGCTATGACTTCACCAACCGGTACTTCAGTTCCTTCTTCAGCATACAAGATGGTAAGGAATCCTGAGTGTTGTGCTTCAACTTCCATCGTCGATTTATCGGTTTCAACTTCCATCAGGATATCGCCAACCACCACTTCTTCACCAACCTGTTTTTTCCATGCGAGTAGCAGCCCTGAATCCTGGGTCATCCCCAAGGCGGGCATGATGACTTCATGCCTCATGAACTAATTCTCCTCTACAGATAGAGCAGGCTTTTTGGGCAACAAGTTGTGGTGTTGGTACTGTCAAGTCTTCTAGGACAGGCGAGAAGGGGATTGGAACATCCATTGCGCCAATTCGGATGACAGGTGCATCCAAATGATAAAATGCTTTTTCGGAAATTCGGGAAGCAATCTCGGCAGTGACGCCATAATTTTGATGACCCTCATCGACTATCACCGCTCGCGAGGTCTTCCTGACACTCGTGAGAATGGTTGTTTCGTCAATGGGAACAATAGTTCTGGGGTCCATCACTTCTGCTGAAAAACCATCGCTGGCTAACAGTTCTGCAGCCTCCAAACAAGTCTGAACCATTGAGGAAGTACCAACTAAGGTCACATCATTGCCTTCTCGAAGTATTTTTGCCTTACCAAAGGGAATTAGATATTCCTCATCAGGAACGTTACCCTTCATTTGGTAGTTAAGCTTGTCTTCAAAAATAACCACTGGGTTATCATCCCTGATCGCGGTCTTCAGCAACCCCTTTGCTTCATAGGGTGTTGATGGCAATGCCACCTTCAAGCCAGGAATATGGGCCACTAGGGCATGGAGGGATTGGCTGTGCTGTGCTGCTGAACGTCGTGTTGCCCCCAGGTTGGTACGGACGACAAGAGGAACCTTCAACTTGCCACCAGACATATAGTGGGTTTTTGCGGCCTGGTTGCATAATTGATCCATGATGAGAAAGAGAAAATCACCAAACATTATGTCGACAATGGGGCGTAATCCCGTCATGGCTGCACCTACCGCAATTCCCATAAAACCCGGCTCAGCAATTGGTGTATCAATGACACGTTCAGTACCAAATTCCTCAACCAGGCCAGACAGGACCTTGAAGGGGGTTCCTGCCTCGGCGACATCCTCGCCAAGCAATATAACAGTAGGATCACGGCGCATTTCCTCGGCAATAGCCTCGTTTACAGCCGTNGAATGGGTGATTTCACGCATCATGACGAGATCCACTGAGGTAAGGAAGGGCATGTCTAACGTCAGCAAAAACGTTGGAATCAACCTCACCTTGATTCGGGTATGGTGCATCCATGGCATAGCGAACCGCCTGCTCGGCTTCATTGTGAATATCGTTTACAATTACTTCAAGTTCCTCTGAACTGGCAATGGCTTCGCCTTCAAGCCACTTGCCAAAATTTGCGATGGGATCACGATTNGTCTGCCATNCGATCTCTTCATCTTTGGTACGGTAATAACTACGATTAATATCGCCAACATGATGACCATGATATCTGTAGGTCTCCAGTTCAATAAAAAATGGACCTTCACCATTTCTCATTCGATTGACTAATCCCTGGGTGAGGTTGTGAACCGCCAGAACATCTTGCCCATCAACCTTGTGCGCTTCAATCCCGAATGCTTCAGCCCTAGCCGGTAGAGAACCTGCGGCTATTTCCGTTGTAGGGGTATATTCGGAATAACCATTGTTTTCACAGGCATAGATGACAGGTAATTGCCAAAGGGCAGCCATATTCATGACTTCATACCAAAGCCCTTGGGCTGTAGCTCCGTCACCAAAAAAGCAAACCGCAACAGACTTTGAACCCAGTAATTTGGCCGAAAGGGCTGCCCCAGTGGCTATTCCCATTGATCCACCAACAATGGCATTGGCACCTAGATTGCCATTTTCCTGATCGGCAATGTGCATTGAGCCACCTTTCCCCCCGCAATAACCTTCTGCCTTGCCCAGTAGTTCGCAGAACATTTCCCTGAATTCTGCACCCTTGGCCAGGCAATGCCCATGACCACGGTGTGTTGAGGTTATTCGATCAGTGCTTTCCAGTGCTTCGCAAATTCCGACAGCTACTGCTTCTTGGCCGATATACATATGTGTCAANCCAGGCATCTTGGCATTGAGGTACAGCTGGTTGGCATTTTCCTCAAAGGTCCGAATGCGCACCATCTCTTTATACAAATGCAGATATTGTTCGGTATTGTTTCGAACTGTCTTTGTCATTGCCTAGCCTCAAAATATATGATTCAATAGCGATTGGCGACCGGTAGTTCTTCTGCGGGGAAAAGAGAAATAACTTCACAACCCTTGTCGGTAACCACAACCTCCTCCTCAATGCGGGCGGCGGAAAAACCATCATCCGCGGGACAATAGGTTTCTAGGGCAAAAACCATACCAGTTTGGATTTCCATGGGGTTTTCAAGACTAACCGCTCGGCTGATTATAGGCCTTTCATGGAGGGCCAAGCCAAGACCATGACCAAATTGTAAGCCGAAAGCCGCCAGTTCATTGGGAAAGCCTATCGATTCTGCCGTTGGCCAAAGCTTGGCAACAGCATCGGTTGTCACACCGGGTTTGATCGCCTGGATAGCATTATCTAGCCATTCGCGGGNTTTGATGTAGGCATCATTCTGGGAGGGCGTCGCTCGTCCAATGTTGAAAGTTCGGTAGTAGCAGGTTCGGTATCCTTGATAGGATTGTAAAATATCGAAGAATGCCTGATCCCCTGGACGGAAATAGCGATCAGTAAAATTATGGGGGTGTGGATTGCATCTTTCACCTGAAATTGCGTTGATTGCTTCAACATCGTCGCTACCCATTTCATAGAGCATCTTGTTCGCCAGGGCCACGATATCGTTTTCACGAACACCGGGTTTCAGATTCTCGTAAATCATATGGTAGGTGCCGTCAACCATACTTGCCGCTTGGGTCAGGAGCTGTATTTCGTCCCAATTCTTTATTTCGCGGGCAGAAAGCATGATTTGTTGCCCATCAACCAGATTCAAACCAGCTTCCTGCAAGGCAAAAAACATGGCAGTCTCAGCATAATCTACCCCAACAGGCATATNGGCCATGCCGGCATCCCNAATCAGTCCAGCAATCTCTTCAGCATAATGTTTCATCAAGCCAAAACTGGGAGGAATCGTACCGCGCATGCCAACGACCCCGGCTCGACAGTGCTCCGGTTCCAGCCAGTCGGAATATTTCCGGTGATGTACTGCTGCTGACCCAAAGTCCCAGACAAATGGTGATTCATCCCCGGTAAGCAAACAGAAACGGCACATTTTATCGCGTTCCCATTCACCGATTTTGGTCGCCGAGACATAGCGAATATTGTTGACATCAAAAAGTAACAGCGACCCACAATCACTTGCTGATAATGCCTGGCGAGCACGTGACAGGCGATAGCGCCGCAAGCGGTCAAAATCAACTCGACGCTCGAAATCAGTATTGGTGTGGCCCCATGCTGGCAATCTACCCTGCCATTTCCAGTTTGGTTCCAAGTCAGCTGGAACCAAAACATTTGGTGTGAGTGCACGATTCATTGATCTTTTCCTTTACCTAAAAGAGTTACAATTAGTTACATGTATTAAGTTTCTTGCCAGTCCAATTTAGAATTTGTCCAATATGAACAAATTATCAATGTGGATTAATTGAATTCTGTCGTGGTCGTGTCAGATGAGGTCGCTTCTCCGTTAGCAGCGATCAATGATAATAGGTGGAATCGTATGATGAAGTGGCGAACAACAACCAGCATGATTGCGATATCGGGAAGGGATATTGTCTTGTCTGCAAGCCATGGTCCGCCACTTTCCTGAATGTATTTTGCCATCCGTTCAACACCCCTTTGTCGCCGACTCAGTGCTTCTCTATACTCTTGGCCGGAAAGCCAGTACGACCCATTCGTACGAGGAATTCACGTCGTATTTCAATTAAATCTTAGGACTTTTGGTCCCTATGATGATATATTATTGAATGACCATACCGCCGTCTATCATCAGCAACTGACCTGTCATGTAATCAGATTCGGGGCTGGCAAGAAATCCGGCTGTTCCAATCACATCTTCAGGATAGGAATAGCGTTTCATAAGGATCATGGTTTCAGCAAGGGTATCCATGGATTCACCTTCTTTTTCAAATTTACCGATTGATACTAGATCCTTGTCAAGCTGTTCCCAAAGTTCCGTTCGGACTACACCTGGCCCATAACCATTAACAGTGATGTTATGGTCCACTAACGCTTTTGCGCCACCATTGATCATGGCAAGAACGGCATGTTTTGAACAAGAATAGGGAACGACATCGTCAAAGGCTTGCCGACTCAATATTGAACCGACGTTAATAATCTTATATGGCCCGTTATCTGTGCCTTGCCTGATCATTGCCTTTGCTGCTTCTTGCATGCCAATCAATACGCCAAGTGCATTGACTTTCATTATTAAATCCCAATTTTCTTCAGTTACATCCAAGAACATCATGGGTTTGTTGATACCAGCATTATTCAGCATAACGTTAATTGAACCAAAAGAATCAACTGTTTTGTCAACAGCTGCTTTCATATCAGAGCGCTTCGTTACATCTAATTTTACTGCAACTGCAGAACCACCTGCATTCTTGATGTTAGCTGCAACATTTTGGCAGCCTTCCAAATTGATATCCCCAAGGCAAACTTTGGCACCTTGGGCCGCATAATATTCTGCAATAGCTGCGCCCATTCCTTGTGCAGCACCGGTAATAAGTACATGTTTGCCCTTCAGACGTGTCTTATGAATGTTCAAAACTTTTCTCCTATACTAGAATTGCAATTTTTATTCAATGAATACAGTAATCAGAACAATTAAAAATCCAAAAAATATCCAAAATGGATATAAAATAACCATAGTAGACAAAATAATAATTTCATTATAGATTACTTCAACTAGAGTTTTGATAGGTGCGGCAAATAGCACCTATAATTTATTTAAATGGGGAAAGATATCATGTCAAAAAATAAATTGTCACTAATGCTTGTGATAGTGACTGGTCTAGCAATGGGATTAATTAGCGGTCCGTCCAACGCGTCGGAAAATGGTTCAATAATTTCATTCAACGGTCCAGCTGGCGAAGCTTATATCGGTCGATTCATTAAAGGTATCAAGGAAACTGCTGCCCTTAAAGGATTTGACATCAAGGTTTTTGAGAATCAGTTCAATCAGGCAGAACAGGATCAACAGGTTCAGCAGGTTTTGGCAGCCGGCCAATTACCAGATGTATTTATTTGGTGGCCATCAGATGCTACAGCAGGCCTCGGTTCTCTACGTGCTCTAGCTAGAACGAATGTACCAGTGCTAAAAATCAATCAATTACCAAATGACCAGGATAGGGAGTATATTTTTGGTTATGCTGGTCCCGATGACAGATTGCGTGCCCGTAATGCTGGTTACATGATGCGGGAGGCAGCGGCTCGAAAAATGGCCGAAGGAGGTGAAGGGTTCAACGTCCTTGTTCTTTCCTATCCGCATTCCTATGGAGGATATGGTCTTTCAATAAATGCCTTTAAGGATGCAATAGCCGGATCACCCTTGACTATTATTGGCGACATCGGTGAAGGTTTTGGTCAGGCAAACGGGTACAAGGGTGCGGCAAAATTGATTGCTGCAAACCGCGACCAGGGTATTCACTTTGTCTACGGTATGGATGATGCCATCCTCACTGGTGGATTGCAGGCCTTTGAAGAAGCTGGATATGTAATGGGTGAAGACGTGATTGCAGTAGGTACTGTTTGCAATGGCGACAAGCAGTTGATCGAGGAGGGTAAGCAATTCGGTACGACCTTGCAATCCCCATTACATGAGGGGCAACTTGCGATCAAGATGGTTGAAGAATATCTTGATTCTGGTGAGTTGGCGAATTACATCAACTTCACTCCAAACCCAGCCGTAACCTTGGACAATCTTGAAACCGTAGCACTTCGTGGATACGATGGTAAACTCTATGGCATTGATGAACTTTGTTCTGGTGCTTGGGGAGGATAACGCAGGTTAAGACCTGAAACAAAACAACTTTGGGGGAGGTGTTTTACCGCCCCCAAATGTATAATAACCTTCAATAAAATAAAATATTTTAGTTGTGGTTTTAACAGAGAATTCATGTGCTGCTTAGACTTTCGTCTATAATCCGGTCCTTCGGGGCAATTCAGGCTCTAAAAAATGCAGATTTTGAAATCGCAGAGTCCGAAATCATGGGACTGGTTGGTGAAAACGGTGCCGGCAAATCAACTCTCGTCAAGATCATTGGAGGTTTTGATGATGGCTATACGGGTGAATACACTTTGGATGGTGAATCAGTCCGGTTTCCAAATCCTTCGCGCGCTGAAAAAGCAGGTATAGCCATTGCCCAGCAGGAATTAAGTCTCATTCCTGCTATGTCTGTTGCCGAAAATATTTTTCTAGTGGGTGATAGTGTCCCATTATTCGCAACTAAAAAGGCCTTGGTCGCACGTGCTAGACCATATCTGGAGGAGGTAGGCCTTGGTTCAATCGACCCCTCTATAGCTGTTAACCGGCTTTCTGTCGGTGAACAACAACTTGTGGAAGTGGCAAGTTTGCTAGCCCACGATCCCAGGGTATTAATTTTGGATGAACCAACTGCAGCGCTTGGCGAAACCGACAGTTTGCGAATCCTGGAAATGGTTGAACGGCTGGCAGCAAATGGCAAGTCAATTATTTATGTCAGCCACAGGCTTGATGAAATATTCAAGATTTGCCACCGTATAATCGTGATGCGAGATGGGATGAGCCAAGAACCCCGCAAAGCTTCGGAGTTAAATGTTCACTCGCTCGTCGAATCCATGCTAGGTCGTGAATTGCAAAATATGTTTCCCGAGAGAAAAGGGTTAAAGAGAACCGAACCATTGCTTGAAGTATGTGGATTGTGGGCTGACGCTACAGTCGAACCCTTCAACTTTGAAGTATATCCTGGTGAAATCCTTGGTCTTGCCGGCCAACTGGGCAGCGGTTCTGGTGACATACTTTCCGCCATTGCTGGAGCAAGCGGTACGCGTGAGGGACATATAAAGTTCCAAGGAAAAGAATTTTTACCCAGTTCTCCCAAGGAAGCCATTGAGGCTGGAATTTCCTATTGTTCGGACGACCGCAAGCTTGATGGTTTGTTCCTTGGCCGACCAATCAAGGAAAATCTTACATCACCAGCGCTTGGTAGAATTTCAACTTTTGGTTTTCTTAAACATGGCTTAGAAGCAAAAATGGCATTGGGAAATGCTAAAAAATTTACCATTGACGTCGCACGCATGCGAACTGAAGCAGGGTTGCTGTCAGGTGGAAATCAGCAAAAAGTAGCTTTGGGAAAATGGCTTTCGATTGAACCAAACATGATATTGGTCAACGAACCTACACGTGGAGTGGATGTCGGAGCAAGAGCTGAAATCTATGGAATACTCCGTGAATTTGCCGATGAAGGTAAGGCTGTTGTGTTTGCTTCAACAGATATCCAGGAGATAACAGGGTTATCAGACCGTATCATTACATTCTATCGAGGAATGCAAATCGGGGAGATACCCCTTGAAGATATTTCGGCAGCGACAGTTCTTGAACAGATAACCCATCCATTTAAGGAACACCGGGAGGCCAAGCAAGCATGAGCAAAGGTTTAATTGCAGTTGCTCGAAATTCTGGCATGGACTTTGTTGACCGCCTGGTCCGTGACCACTCAGTTTTGGTTGTAATCTTAATAGGATTGTTTCTAGTTGTATTCATTATCGGGATGACTACAGCTCCGAACTTTTTGACACTCTTCAATTTTAAAACAATCATTCGAGACGCAGCACTGGTGGGAATAATGGCCATTGGGCTGACGTTTGTCACATTGTCTGGTAATTTCTTCCTGCTATCAGTGAAAGAGACGGCAGCTCTTAGTATAATTTGTTTTGCGACTTCAATGTCTGCCGGTTATGGTTTTGAAATTTCCTTTCTACTCACCATGGGGATAGCTATCATTGCCGGAGCAGCCCAAGGATCCTTGATTGGTCTAGGTGGCAATCCCATTGTCGTAACCCTTGGTGCTGCTGGGCTGTTATTTGGGCTTGGCTCTTGGTGGAGTGACAACCTGGTGGTTTCATTTAGAAGACCACATGGTGCGGAATGGCTGGGTACGGGATCATTTTTGGGTTTGCCGAATATCACCATCGCATTTATCTTGATAGCGTTTACTGCTGAATACGTACTACGGTATACAAATTTCGGTCGACAGGTCTATCTGATTGGGGCAAATAGAGCTGCCGGGCGAGCTACGGGGCATGAAAATTTTGCAATGGCGGTCAAGGTATGCATTATTGCCTCAGTTTGCTCTGCATTCGTAGCAATTGCTTTTTCGGCCCAGGTGTCTAGTGCACATGTAAATTATTTTTCTTCAGAATTCGGTTCATCCGGTGATATGACTATTATGGTGATCGCTACGGTAATGGTCGGAGGTAATTCGATCATGGGTGGTTTCGGTTCTACCCTTCGAACTAGTTTGGGTGCGATATTTATATCCACTGTAGATAATATGATGGTGCTGCATGGTTTTAACAGTGGACCTAGAGTTTTGGCGGTTGGGCTAATGATTGTATTTTCCATTATAGTTTTCGCACTTGTCCGACGTGGGTCCCGTGCACAGGAATAGGAGTCTAGAAAGTTGGGTAAAATAAAGAACTGGATTGTCGAAAACCACGATTTGGCATTTGCGATACTTCTCGCTGTCTGCGTTTATGGTTATTTCGCCTTTACCAACGACTTGTTTGCAACACATAGGACAACTTTTGCGATCATGGAACGATTTGCAGTGCTTGGGTTGGTTGGGTTGGCGCTCACATTATGCATAATTGCCGGCGAAATAGATCTTTCTATTGGTTCCAATGCTGCCTTGGCTGCTGTGATAGCTGTGAGATTTACTGATACTCTCGGTGCGATACCTGCACTATTGATTGCGGTAACAATCTCAACTTCAATTGGAATCATTCAAGGTTACTTCATTGCATATCTTCGTGTCCGTGCAATCGTACTCACCGTGGGAACGTTAATGCTGCTTCGGGGCGTCGCGTTGTTTGCAGCTGAAGAAAAAACCGTGATGTTAACAGATTTCAGGGTACCAGATTTTATTGCGACAAAAATGTTCGGTTACTTTTCACCGGCCAGCTTACTGGTGATCGTCATGTTTGTGCTCGTCGGCATATTCATGAACTATACACGATTTGGTCGAGAAATTTATGCTATTGGAGGTGCTCGAAAAGAGGCTCTTGCTGCCGGGATAAATTTGAAAAGGCCAATGATAATTGTGTTTGCAATTTCTGGATTATGTGCAGGTCTTGGAGGGGTAATTATTGGCCTTAGATCGGGAACAGCGCAAGCTCTTGGTCTGCAATATCTACTTCTTGCTGGAACAGTTGCCGCTTTTATTGGTGGAGTGTCAATACTAGGCGGGAAAGGAGGGGTTGTCGGTGCAGCAATAGGTACGTTGACAGTCAATTTCTTAAATACCGGTCTCGTCTTTAATGTTACTCCTGCTTTTATGGTACAACTCTATCTTGGAGTTTTACTTATGATCGTAATCATGTTTCAAACCGGAAGTAGAATTTTTGATGAGAATCAGCGTCGAAAACAAATTCTGGCAGATGTGGATGCTAGGCGTGGCCCCTTGTTAGCACGTCGACAGACAAGGCCCCCATGACCTTAAATTTAGGGATATAAAGGCAGAAGTTGATTTCGAGTCCAAATCAAAAACTTTCTTTTTCGTCGGAAACGATTACACTGATGATAATGTTGCCGTTTGAAAATCGTATTTATCCATTCATGCCTTAGTTCAGTTTTCAATGTATTATAGGAAAAAGCCGGAAGGTCCCTACGAAACAGAAGATAGGCGTTGGCAGCATGATGTTCCCAATGAGAATTCCCAATTTCTGGATTTTATTGATCAGTTACAAAATGAAGCGGAAATTTCACTTTCCCTAAAGACTGGTTACAGCGAGTTAAGGATACTCACAGATCTCATGCGCAACCATATCAGTGGGAAAATGTCCACAAGCAGTTCCCTAGTTTTGGCTTCCGGGATGTCATATGGTACGGCTAAAAGAGCCCTTGCAAATATTGAAAAGCGAGGTTTGATTGTACGTCGACCAAAAACTCCAACCGGGAAGTCTTTTTCACTACACCCGTCGCCCAAACTTATCCAAGAATGGCAAGAATTTACCCGCCGGACAAGATCACTTATCGGAGGATTAGTCAAGCCTATAGGTAGTTCAGAAAGTCGCCATGGCGAATATTACTATGGTGCATCATATGCTGGTAGCAATACCCTAACCACACTTTCAGTATTTAATGCAAAACTTCCGATTCGTGGTGAACTAAAGCTGCTGGTCCATGCGGATCCAACTTTTATGGCCATGCACGCTCTAAAAAAACAACTTGAAACCATATTTGGGGTTAGAATTTGGAGTAGGGCTCTTTCCATTGACCGCCTCCGAGAAGAAATCCTGAACAATTCGAAAGCACGAGTCTCACGATATGATATCATTGCCTGTGACCTGCCGTGGTTTGGAGAAATGGCTGAAGCAGGTCGATTTCTTCCAGTAGATTCTTTAATTACAGCTAGCCAGCTTGATCTTGCAGATTTTCATTCGGTCGCCTTGGCAAGTACCAGGTATCAAGGTAAGCAATATGGAATACCTGTTCAAACAACACCAGAATTGTTGGTATGCAGACGTGATTTACTAGAGGAAAGAGGATTGAAACCACCACGAACAATCACTGATACAATAGCTACCGCAAAAGCCTTGCACGACCCCTTCAAGGGTGCTGCAGGAATTGCTTGGAATGCCGCCCGGGGTACACCGCTGGGACATTCCTTTTTATTTATTATTGCAGCTCTTGGTCAACCGATATTAGACTTACAAAAAATAGATGGTGGATTCGATTGCGAAAATGTTGAAGGTAGTTGTTTCCGTCCGAAATTTGATTCTCTTGAAGCAAGAGAGGCCGCAGAGTATTTTTTAGAATTGTTGGATGTATCTCCAAACGGGATTCTAAATATGTCATGGTATGAAAGAGCTCGTTGTTATGCCGATGGGAAAGCTTCTATGGCATATTCTGCAACGCTGTTGGCTCCTTTGTTTGAACTCGATAAAGAATCAAAAACTTACAATAATACTGTGTATTTACCTCATCCCGTGGGTGCTAATGGACGTCCCATTGCTCCCGTTGGGGGATATGCCCTTGCTATACCTTCGAATATCGCACCTGAAAGAATAGGTGCTGCTTGGGATGCCCTAGCTACTTTGACTTCAGCCGAAGCAATAAAGCTTTATATTGAAAATGGCAGTTTAGTTAGCCCCAGATTCAGTGTTAGCAGTGATCCAGAAGTACAGCGAATATCTCCTCTGATTTCCATAGTTGATAAAATGGCTCGCGATGGGGTACTACAAGTTTGGCCTCGACCACCAGTCCCGGAAATCGTAAATATCATCGATATCGCAGGGGAAGAACTGCACGACATGCTTCTGGGCCAAAAAAACCTTTCTACAGCTTTAAGTGATGCACAAAATCGTGCCGATGCCTTAATGCGTGAACGAGGTCACTATTAGTAGATTTAGCAGGATAAAATCATACCCAACCTGGTAGAATGGTGTTGTCATTCTTTCAGCAGTAATTTGATCATGCCACTTTGCCACCGATTTATTTCTTGCCGTTTTTCTTAAATCCCCATCAGATCAATAAACTAAATCCTGGTCATGTTGGATAACGTAATGTAGTACCTTTTTTGGAGATTATATACTTGTTTCCCCAAAAGAACGATATGCAACACAGGATAAAAATCGAATGATAGAGAATTACACCTATAAAACTTTGGTGTCGTTTTCCTGAACTACTTTTGTAGCAATAAGTCCTTCTTTTGACAGCTCTTCAACGGTCGTTTTAGCAACGTTTACTGTTAGGTCATAAAATGAAGCATATTTATTTCCACGGCTAATGCCTTCTGCAGTCCAAATGGTTTCTTGATTTTTAATATTAATGAGGTAAACACTAATACTCATGTGAGGTTTGCGGATGGTGCCTCCACCAATCGTATAACCAGGGCTAGTGTATGTTTTGACTGTAAGAGAATTGCCAAATCCTGAAACATAACTTGTACTGTTTCCCGGTATATATACTGGGTTAGAGTATGTCTCTGTCACATCACGGTCATCTACACTAACGATTAAAAGGCTGTCCGCACCTTTACTATTTGCAATTTGAAAAATATCCGTTTCTGAAAAATCTCGAGTTGGAGGAAAAACTTCTAATCCCTGAATTACTTGGACATCATAATTCACGAGTGATTGTTTTAAGGTGCTTTCAAGTGCTTTTTGTTCATCAATGGGAATCCCAAAACCCATTACAAGAATATTTTTGGTTTGGTAATTACCTCTATAGTTTGGGTCAACAAAGCCACTCAGATTCGTAGTGGAATTACATGCTGCGAGCATTATCAAACAAAGTAAAAAAGCAATTTTTTTCATTATAAGCACCAAATCTTTATCAAGAAATTATCAGCATACATGAAACTATAAATTTAACAAAGCAATCCTAACCACTCAGAATAGCTATTGCTCCAAAATAGCCTTTTCCGCTAGGTTCTCCCATTTTCTGTCCACTA
>JGI24797J26694_1000743_pt1 | contig 20573 bp, 17 predicted proteins | sample PinacodermPK_FD_26694 | JGI IMG/M metagenome (IMG submission 26694) | reverse complement strand
AGGTGAGGCCTAGCAACCACCATCGGGAGAGACCACGTCCGCCTCCGAGTGGCCTAGTCTTAGACCGATCAACTGGCCTAGATCAAGAGCGATCAAAACACTGCTCCGTCTGCTGCTCTTGGCGGCGGCGAGTCACGTGACAAGAGTCCATCGCTCGACAGGAGGCAGGCGCACTGCCCAACTCTTCGGCCAAGGCCAACGTGCGCAGACGAAAGCGGTAGACTGCGTATCCGGGGTCCAGCGCGGCGAACCTCTCGATGCTTCACACACAGCAAGATCGTCGCCTGACTGCTTACACTTCCCAGCTCACGCCTGTCGTCAATACCTGGAGATTGAACGAGCTGGCCTTCGGATATTCAAGGTCACAGCAACGACTCTCAGGCGAAACATGAGTCGTCACTTGCCTTGTCTTTTGCACTCGCAATTCGCCTGCGCAGAACCCACAGATTGTGAAATCCTCGACGTCGATTACGGTTGTTTCCACGAAAGATCACTACCTCGACACCCAGTTCTTTGCAAACCGGGCACGGGCAGCGATCCCAGGGTCGTTGACGCAAGAGATCTCGATAGAGTTGCTCTCGCTGGCTCGCACTTCGTTCATAGGTCCGGGAGCCCAGCAAGGTGTCGTAGGCCTTGATCCGTTTCATCGTTTCCCGCTGGCCAAGCTTACGCCGCGCGAATGCTCGCACTGCACTGAGTGCTTCATGCTCCGCCTCTCGTAAGTCGCCGAATGTCGCCTCGCTTCGGGCAACCAGCGAACCACTCATTGCCCGACCTGTGGTTGCCAAAGGAATTCGAATGGCTGCAAAGGCCCCTCCATCCTCGGTATAGTAGTTGTCCTTTGCCGCAAGCCAGGCTTGCCGTAACGGTGCTGCACTATCTGCACTTTCGATGCCTAGGTCGAGAAGGATCTGCAAGAGAGAAGCCCGTGCTACGCCAAAGACGTGAATGGCGGCTCGGCCGGCGACAACTTGGGCTACCGCACTGAGGATCATTGAGATAGTCCGCGAGTTGCTCCGGGCGAGTCCACCAATTGCGATGTAGTCATAGCCCATCTCGACAAGGGCTGCCGCCGCCTCAACATAGGTTTGCGCATCCCAGCCCTGGGCTGCTCCAACAGGACTAAAGCTAAGTTCGCCTTCGCGATGCAGTCGAAGAAACTCCTCGGCGTTGCGGAGCGTCAAGTCGTATCTGTGGTGACGCTGATCCTCGAACTCGGGTAGTACTATGTGATCGACGGAGACACCGTAGTCGAAGCCCAATCGTTCGTAGTAGTCGAGGATTTCGTCAGTAGTGAACACGGGATCGCGCCGATCGAGGTATCCGAAGGCACCGCAGTCGCCGAATAGCTCGAGGTCATCAGACATCCGCAAGTATGTACGCATACCTACCTGCTCAACGCGCTTCCGCTTCCGCCCCGCCTGGTCGAGCGCCATGCGCGAGACAAGGATCCCGTCGTAGACTGGCTCTTCAAACAGTTCGTGGGCATAGAGATCGTCCCGATAAGGATCGCGCCCCAGCGTCAACCGATCGGTCAGGAAGTCATACCCTGGATCGACTCGATCGTCCCAGTCTGGAAGGAAGAACTTCACGTCACCTCTCCCGCGCTACCCCATGCGCGTAGCGCAGTAGAAAGCCCGTCCAAGATGACCTCATCAACAAATGCCGAAAAACGCGCTGCGCCGACCTCTCTAGAAGTCACGTGCAACTCACGGGCTTGAGTTAGCCCGCAAGGAACGATTGGTGCAGATTGATGTCGACTTCCGAACGCGGGAGAAGTGAAGTACAACTGCGTCCTTGGCCGGTGGAATGGCGCTCCAGCAGCGTGCAAGTACACCAGAGGCAGTACGAAGAGCGCCACGTGAAAGTCCGCCAGTTGTTCCTGGAGTGCGCGTGGAATTCCTAAATCTCGACCCAGTTGACTCGCAGATCCAGAACCAAGTCGATTGAAGGTCGCCTCGTAGGCTTGGAGCTCAGAGTGCTCACCGACCAGTCCGCAACCTGCTGACATGATCGACCAGACGACCGCCTCGCGTGCATCGCTGGCACGCCAACGATCAATCGCCTTACGTATGCGAACGTGCGCCCGACCCGTGTAAAGTTCGCGCGCCGGCAGAGTGTCCCCAACTAGGTCTAGCGCGCAGTTTCCTTTCGCCTTCCGCTTGGAGCAAGCACTAACCACGAGGACGCGAGGAGCTTCAGCCGTTGCGGGCATCAATGCCGTCACCGTCCGCAATGGTCATTGTCAGGCTTAGCGGCCACGTTCATCCCCCCAGAGCAAGATGTGCATCCGGGTTGAGAATCGGTAGCCCTGCCTGGCGCAAACCTCTGCGAGCCAAGCCGACCGATCTCCGAGTTCGACTGCGGTAGTGCCCTGGGGCATCAGGATCACCCGGTCGCGTGGAATCCTGTAGTGATGGACGAGGGTTGCCACCTCTTCAAGGTCGGTAGGGGCATCGATCACAAACTTGAACCACGCTTGCTCTGTGCCGGCGAACCAGCGAAGCGGCCTATCAACTAATCGGCGGTCGAGCGCGTTTCCCGAGTTGAAGAGCTTCGGCGAGACATTCCACTGGGCGACCCGCTCCTTCAGAGCGATCTGAGGCTCCAGTGTGCCGTTCGTCTCAATCTCTATGCGATATCCAGCCTGCACGAGCGACTCAGCCACCACGGAGAGTCCGTGCTGTTGAAGCAGCGGTTCTCCTCCCGTAATGACGACGTTCTCAACACCGAGTTCGGTGACCAGCCAAACAATCTCAGCGCTCTCGACGCCGACTATCTCGGAATTCGGGTCGTAATGCTCCCAGTCCCAGGTGTATCTCGTGTCGCACCAGGCGCACGAGAGGTTGCACAGTGAAAGCCGTACAAATGTACTTGGTCGACCCGCCGAGTTACCTTCACCTTGGATCGAGGCGAATACTTCAGGCTCGCCGGACGGTAGACGGGCTATCTTGAGCGATGTCATGTCAGTGTAGGTGCCGGATCTAAGATGCCTGCTTCCTCGAACCCTTTCGCTCGCAAAAGGCAACTGTCGCATCCGCCGCAAGGCGCGGGCCCACCCTTGTAGCAACTCCATGTAAGGTCAAGTGGCGCACCAATCCTAACGGCGTGGCGAACGATCTCTGCCTTCGTCATCTGGAGCAGCGGTGTCTCAATCTTGAACGGCACACCGTACTGAGTTCCGATTTTGCTTCCGAGGCGGAGCGTTTCAGCCAAACTTCGGTAGAACTCCGGTCGACAATCTGGATAGCCGCTGTAGTCAATGGCGTTCGCCGCAATGAAGAGCGCGGCGCGCATTGACTCAGGAGACGCGCTCTTGGCTTCCAGAACATGGAGCACGTGGCTCTCGAGGTAGGCCGAGGCAAGGCTGAGCAGGAAGGTATTCCGCATCGGCACATAGGTGATCGGGATGTCGGTCGCCATCTCTTCAGGGGTGCGTTCTGCCGGGATCGCGAATCGCTCCGGGTTGGTGAGCGCCGAGTACCAAGCGAGTCGGCCGAAGAACGAAACGTCTACGACTTCCTGGTGGAGGCCGAGCGTCGCTGCCACGGTCGCAGCCGCGTCCAGCTCTCGACTGTGAAGTTGACCGTAATGAACCGTTACGGCGATCAGATCGTATCCGTCACGGACCGCCTGTGTTGCGACAGTCGTCGAGTCCAACCCCCCGGAGAGGAGGACGACTCCGAGGTTCCTTGTCATGGGAGCGCTCCTTCATCGTCTTGTTCCTTATCTGGACGGTACTCCGCGTACTGGCCTGCCTCCCAGATACGGACGGATTGTGGTTCGCAACTGATTTCGGATTGCATCACCTGAAACAGGACGCACGCCATGACTTCGGCGGAGGGGTTGAGGCCTCGGAAGAGATAGAGCTTGCTCTCAGAAACCACCCGGAGCGCGGTTATAAGCACCTGGTCTCGGTCGTTCAACAGGAATGCGTGATCCCAGTGAGTGTCGATCCAGCGCTTCAGTGGCTGTTTGATGTCGCCGAAATCTATGGCAAGGCCAAGGTCGTCCAGTTCATTGCAGCGGACAAAGACCTCGGCGCGGTATGTGTGGCCGTGTGGGGAGGCGCACTTGCCGTCGTATCCAAGAAGGCGGTGTGCTGCATCGAATGAGACCTCGACCCGATTCACGTACACAACTGCCTCCTTACGTGCTGGGCCGGCTCCGCCTGGACGATGTTTTGGAAACGACTCGCCGCCCTCGCGATTGACCTCCGTTGACCTGATCGAGTCCAATCGTCTTGGCGAGTTCATCGGCAAGCAACTGGATAGATGTCGATGTGTTGTTCACACGACCGCCTTGTAGAGCTACGCTCTGCCACCGCGGGTTCGTGAGCCGCCAGTCCACCACAGAGTGTCCATCTTCAGTTTTAGCGCTTATGCGCATTAGCAGTTGTTGCCAGTCTAACGGAGCTTGAGTTCTCGCCCTGCGCGCCAACTCGGCAAGCGCACGCTGGGCGACGCCGTGACCAGAGAGCTCCCGCTGACGCAGATACGCGGGATGTTCCTCATTGTCACGCACCATCCGCCAAGCCGGAATCGCTTCCGTGAAACAGTCAATCACAGTCACGAAATCCGAAGTATGGCACATTTCTTCCTCGTCACTGATGTCGCCCTGCAAATCACCGAGCACTGTGCGGGTCATCTCATATAGCGTGGACAATGTCATGAACTGGCGTGCGTTCGCGGAAAGGCTAGTGCTCTCGAAGTTCATCCGCCCATGCAGCAATGGAGACTCCTCGGCCACTTTCTTTGCAATGCGGGCGTGTGGATCACGGTGCGCAAAGAGAAGAGAGATGGACTTTGAGGGGGTCTTCGCATTGCGATTGAGGTCACTGAAGAGTGTCTGCGACTTCGCAATGTCCGCGAATGGCACAAGGATCAGAGCAATGTGCTCACCAGCCAACTCAGGCCGTTGACGGATCGCCATTTCGATAGACTTGAGGCGGTGCTGTCCGTCAAGCGCATAGAGCGCTTCTGTTCCGTCCAAGGTCAACTGCCCAAACTCGATACCACCAGGGAACTGCGCAGACGATTGGAAAGTGAACCCGCACTCGCCGTTGTGATGCGTCATGCGAACCTCGACTGTCAGCGCTGAGTAGAAGTGGTCATCGGTCGCAACCAGGTATGGGACCATCTCTCGCTCAACACGCTGGACATTGAGCTTTCGCTGCATCTTGAGTTCTGGAGGAGTCTCGGAAGTCCAGGCATCCACTTCTTCGGCGTAGTCAATCATTCGGGCCGCTTCGCCGAGGGTCATAACTGACACGAAGTACTCCGTGACGCCAATTCGCGCGCGTATTGCTGGGATGTACGTCGCCATCTCAACTCTCTCTGTCCTATGTCTACGAAGTTACGTGTCGTAACTCGTCTCTGCGGGACGTAACGATGGAATCCGATGTCAGGGATTGTCTCATAAATCTGCTGCGTCGACAAGGACCATCCTGTAGCCGCAGGTGGCTTTTCAAAACACTCGCGAGTGAGTAGGACAGGGTAATGCGCGTCACGGCCAGAAATCGCGGAGAAGGCTGACCATCTTGGACCTTGGCGAATGCGCAGGTGGGTGGTGCTTGTCGCACTTGCCGAGGTTTCGATCCGACTACTGAAACCGCGTGATTAGTCCCCGAAGGCGGCACAAGGTTGTTCGTGTTCTACTTTCTTCCGAACTCGAGGGTTTCTGGTGCGGTATCGAACTCTAATCTGTTCGACCTCCAGAAAGGCATCGACTTGTCACTCGCTCCCGTGACTTAGGCGACTTCGTCGGCAGAGCGACGGCGATCCTTCGTTCGGAGCACGAGCAAACCGCGCATTTGAGATGCGCTCCCTTTAGCAGGCTGCTGAAGTATCGACGGGCGCAGCCCGATCACGCCGTGATTGGCGGTTGTTCCGTCGCCAACCGCGGACAACGGTTAGGGTCTTGTGGCCTGAAGATGCAAGGTCTGACCGCGGTTCCGACGCCTGAGGCCGCTTCGGTTCCGTCCGGCTATGCAGCTGCCACCTCGATGTTGGTCAGGCGGGTGAGGTTGTAGGCGGCGGCGGTCACTTCGAACCAGAGTTTGTTGCGGGCCTGTCCGAGGAAGCGCAGCTTGCCGCCGGCGCCGACGGTCTTGATCCAACCGAACACCTCTTCGACCCGCCTGCGCCAACGTTGACTCTGGCGGTACCCCGGATGTTGGGTCGTGCGACCGTCGATTTGCGCTGCGCCGCCCGCGCTCGTTCTGGGCGAGATGGGGCGTCACCCCCAGCGCGCGCAGATCCCAGACGCAGTCGAGCGTTTCGTAGCCACGGCCGGAACCGAGCATCGCCGGTCCGCAGACACTGCGCTCCAGCATCGCCAGCGCCACGTCTCTTTCGGTCTAGCCAGCGACTTGGGTCAGTTCGAAATCAACGCCCAGGCCGTGGCGGTTCGCAGTCAGCAAATGAGTCAGGTAACAGATCCGCGCCTCTGGATCGGTAACCCTTCGTGCGTTTTACTGTAACGACGCTCACCTTTCGAGATAGCGTGCCTGGTTGCTTCCGCTTCCTTTGGAGTAGTCGCTCGTCGCGCAGGTTTTGGCTCTTGCGGAGGTGCGTATCCTTGTTCAATCGCCAACACCCGATCAGGCATGTGGACGCAATTGGTGCCACGACTGAAGCACATTGGAGACTCGTTTCGAATGGGTAGTGACAATGCACCCCGCCAATAGCTCAGACGTCGTCGCCGAGGCCATCCAACAGGCCGATGAGTTGGCCCACCAGCAGACCGATGGCAAGTGGTTGGAGGGCATCACGACCTTGGCGGGCCCTGCGATTCGCGAATGGGACCTAGCCGATTGCCACCTCTGGTCAACCTGGCCGGACCGTGAGCAGCACTTTCCCGGCACGACCAATCAGGATGTCGGGATCGATGTCGTCGGCATCCGACGCAGCGACGGTGGCTACGTTGCCATCCAGTGCAAGTCCCGCAAGCTGGATGAGCGAGGCATTGGCGCTCCGATTAGCAAGGAAGAGACTGACAAGTTTGCAGCTGCCTCCGCGGGCGACTTCTGGGCCGAGCGCTGGATCGTCACCAATGGTGCAAACCCGTTGACCGACCAGGCTCGACAGTCGCATTCGATGTCCGGCACGATCAAACTGGTCAACATCGTCAGCGACCTGCGCCAGCAACGGGGCACGTATGGAGGCGATGAATGTCTGCATTGCTCTGATCCCGACAATGCGGACCTCATCCAAACCAAGTCATGCATGCAGGACGAAGCCGTTCAGGAGAGCGTGCGTATTCTGCGCGAACACGCCATATCAGACAGCGGCGGGCTGCCAGTCGGCCAAGCGCGCGGGCGCATCATCCTCCCCTGCGGTACGGGCAAGACACGAATCTCGTTGCGAATCGTGGAGCAACTGACGCTTCAAGGCGAACTCTCTGTCGTGCTCTGTCCGTCGATTGCACTTGTCGCCCAGATTCGGCGCGAGTATCTTCAGCACGCCACATCAGACCTTCGTGTGCTCGCCGTCTGCTCCGACCAAACCGCCGGCTTTGACCCGAAGAAGGAAGATTCCCGGTTCAACTCGGACGACCCCACCCTTGACAAGAGCAATGTCAGCGCCTCTGTCGTCAAGGGCATGGTCACGACAGATTCTGCCGAGATTGCCGATTGGATCGATCAGGGGCGCGGTGGCGAACAGATCAGCGTCATCTTCGGCACCTACCAAAGCGGCAGCCGCGTCGCGGAGGCGCTCAAGGCGACCGGAGTGAAGGTGAGCGTCCTGATCGCCGACGAAGCTCACCGCACCGCCGGTTTGCGCCGGCAGGCCAAGACCGACGAGCAGCGCCTGCGTGACTTCACGCTATGCCATGACAACGACGCGTTTCCAGCTACCTACCGCGTGTATCAGACGGCAACGCCGCGGATCTACGACACCAAACGCGTTCGCGGCGATACGCCGTCGGACTGGGTAGTGCGGACGATGGACGATGAGCAAACATTCGGTGTCGAGCTGTATCGCAAGAGCTACGTCGAGGCTGTAGAGAACGAGTGGCTCTCCGACTACCGCATCATTGCACTGGGAATCAACGATCCCGAGGCGTATCAGCTCGTCAATCAGTTGGCGCAGGACACGAAGAGCAAGGGCAGACGCAAGCTGACTTCAGCCGATTACCTGCGCGGACTGGCCTTCGCATTGGCCATGGGCGGCGCCACACATGGAAGACGTACCGGCAGTGTTCCGATCCAGTCTTGCATCGCCTTCATGAACACCGTCGACAAGTCCAAGAACATGGCAGTCGATCTTCAGACGAAAGCGGTCAGAGACTGGCTTCAGAACTGGTTGCACGACAACCGGAACGGGCAGCGGGCCGCCGACTATCGACTGGAACACCTCGACGCGACGAGCAGCGTCGCGACGCGTGACAACGCCAAGGACAACCTGGCTCTGGGCACAGCTGATCAGCCAAACGGGATCATCAACGTTGGTATCTTCGGCGAAGGGACGGACTCGCCATCGCTGAGCGCCGTCGCGTTCCTGGAGGCGCGTAAGAGTCCGATCGACGTGATTCAAGCGGTCGGTCGGGCGATGCGCACATCACCAGGCAAGCAGTTGGGCTACATCATCTGTCCAATTCTGATCTCGCCAAACGTTGATCCGGAGACGTGGCTCAGCACCAGCGGACCAGAAGAAGGATGGCAGGAGCTCGGTCAGATTCTGCTCGCCCTGCGGGCCCACGACAGTCGCATCGAAGACAATCTCTCCGACCTGATGGAGCTCCACGTTCCAACAACACCGGCCACGGTGCAGACAATCGTGGCGGTCGGCGACGATGACAAGAAGCGCGTCGAGTATCGGCAACACACGGGCGCACCGGGCACCGCCGAGGCGGCGGTTGAGCGCGTGATCGAGGGAAGGAGCACGCTCAAGCGTGAGTTCGAGCCCCTCTCAGACCCGCCAGAATCACCCGCGCCCGCGCAAGCACAGGACATCTACGGGGAAACACAGGCAACTGGACTGGTCGCGACGACGTCGAGTGACATGTTTGCCGAACCGCCGACGAACAACTATGAGCCGACCCAGATCATCGCAGGGAAACGACATGACGACGGCAGCATCGAGATTCGCAGGGACTGCGTCTCGCGTGCGAAGCCCAAATCAGATGGCGCACGCGGGCAGGTCGATCTCGAGAAGTCGAAGCGCAAGGCGCGAGAGATGATCAATCGCGGCACGGGCATTCGGGTGCAGACGCCCGTCAAACCGCGCCGTAGGCGCAAGACCATCGACGAACTCGCTGAGCAGTCGGCGCTACAGATGCTCGACCTGACCGGCCTCTCAGAACATGGCAACGCGATCCGCATGAATCTCCTCGTCAAGTCGGGCCTGACCGATAACCGCGTCTTGCGCGACCTCAACATCCTGGAGGCAAGCGTCAAGGAAGCGGCCTTCCACATGCGAGCCGATGAACTCGAGCCGACGCTCGACCGGCTGTACGGACTGCACAATCTCAAGCAGGGTGACGCCAAGAAACAGGCCGATGGCTGCACCATCGCCGCCTTGTTGATGATGAACGCAGCCATGCTGCATCAGCGCATTGCCCAAGGCGGCTGGCTCTCGGGCGTGAGTCATCTGACGGTGGTCAAGAACGAAGTCAACGTCGTCCGCCGGGTACGGCGGGAGTGGGAACGGATCATGCGCCACGACTTCCGGCCCGTGCTTGAGCCGGCTGTCGCGGTGATCGAAGCGGTTGAGGATCAAGGTAAGTTGGCCGGCCTCGAACGCGCTCTACGCCATATCGCAGCCGAAGCAGAGCGGATTGCGGAGACCTACGCCGACATGGGCGCCGACCACGCAGGGCCGCTGTTCAACCGGGTGATGGGCAATCAAGCATCGGATGGCGCGTTCTTCACTCGACCCACAGCAGCATCGCTAGCCGCGCGGCTCACGCTCGACGCCTGCGAAGATGGCGATTGGACAGATCTGGATGTCTGGCGCGAGCACAAGACGGTCGATCTGGCCTGTGGTTCGGGAACACTGCTGGCCGCGATGCTGACCGAAATGAAGCGCCGCGCCCGTGAAGGAGGCGTCTCCGAACCGGAATTGGCCGAGTTACAGAAGCTGGCGGTTGAAGAGACGATCAAGGGCCTCGACATCAATCCGGTCTCGCTGCAGCTGGCCGCATCGCAGCTCACTGCCGGCAATCACGACATCCGCTACCGGCAGATGGGTCTGCACCTGATGCCATACGGACCATCGCCCGATGATCCTTCGCGCGTGCAAGCAGGCACGCTTGAGCTGCTGAGCCAGAACGCGATAGTTCCGCGGGAATCGGAGCTTGACCTCGCTGACGATGGGATCTCATCCAAGCTGGTTTGGGATCAGCCTATTGACGCGGAGCTTGAGGATGCCGTCGACGCCGTCCGAAACGCTCGCATTGTGATCATGAATCCGCCATTCACGAACCGCTCCAATATGGGGCAGAAGTTCCCTTCGCAGACCCAGCAATCGCTGCGTTCCCGTACGGATGGCCTTGAGGCAATGCTCGTTCGTGGTGACGCCGAGTTGTCCGGGTTTGTAGACAAGAACGCTATTGAGCCATTGTTTGTCGGTCTCGCAGAGCGATGCCTTGATGCCTCAGAGGCCACTCTGGCGATGATTGTCCCAACGGTTGCGCTTACAGCCCCCTCGGCAATCCGCAAGCGAACAGTGCTTGCCGAGCGGTTTCAGATTCACACGATCGTGACTTCCCATCGTCCAGGCCAGATCAATATGAGCCAGAACACGAGCATCAATGAAAGCGTTCTAATCGCGACCCGACACCCGGATCCGAAAACCTCGACTCGCATCGTTAGCCTTGACCGAATGCCGGTCGACGAGGGAGAGATAGCGTCTCTGCACGAACGTCTCTTGGGTTGCCGAAGGTCCCATTGACGACGGCTGGGGTGAGGTGTCGCAGTGGCCGGCAGAGCGCATTTCGCGCGGCGATTGGACAGCTGCAATCTGGCGTTCCCCCGAGTTGGCGGAAGCGGCAGCCAGGCTTGCGGAGGATTGTCAGCTGATGTCGATCGAGCAACTCGGTCTGCAGTTAGCAAGGACAGAACGAGTGTTGGGGCCGGAGTACGTTGACACCGTCCCGGGGGCGGTAGGCAGTGTCTCCGTCGTGAACTCTAAGGGTGCTGACGGTCAAACAACGATTCGGGCACGACCGGACACGCATCGTGTACGGCAAGCACAGTCAAGCGGCATCCAGCAGAGCGATTTAGAGACCCCGACCGAGAGGGACCAACTGCGTGAGAAGGCGGGGTTCCTGTTGATCACGGCAGGACAGCGAAACAACACCGCACGACTAACGGCAGTCGCCAGCGAACACAAACACATCGGTGGGGGCTGGATGCCGGTCGCGGATTTGGGAGCGCGCGAGGCAAAAGCGATGGCCTTGTTCCTCAACTCCACAGCGGGACGGTTACAACTTCTGAGGAATATGGGACGTACACGAGAGTTTCCCCTCTACAGGGCAGCCGGTCTCAAGAACATCTGCATCCCGGACTTGTCTGCAGAAGGAATCATGGGAACCCTCGCAGCCTGCTGGGAGCTGACCAAAGACGAGTTCGTGCCGCAGTTCCGCGATGGTGAGTGCGAGGTACGACGTCTTTGGGACGAAGCCGTCGCCGAGGCAATGGGCTGGGATCCCGAAGAACTGACCCGCCTGCGTCTGCTGCTCCATCGCGAGCCCCACGTTCGTGGATTCGGTTACAACCAATTTCAGGACAGCGGAGAGTGAGCACCGCTCTCAGCCTTCCTGGCTGGCTATCCTAGAGTTCAGAAGAGGTCCCAGATGGCAAAGATGCACAGCATCGTGGTCTCCGTCGACCACGAAACGCACCGACGGGCGCAACTCCGAGCCCGGCAGCTCAGTGTTACGGTTCCTGAATTCGCCCTGGCTGCTCTGCTGAACGCTGTGGACATTGCGGACCTCACCGTGGACGCCTACAGCCGTTCCGACGGCGACGAGGAAGGCGGTATCAATAGACTCATTCAGAGAATTCGTACCGCACATCCTGACTTTCGCGCCTCGGACAGCTTGAGCCGGGATCAGCTCTATGAACGAACTGTGCGAGACCGAGGCTGAACTGAGTGCCTCGCTTCGTCGACACGAACGTGCTGGTGTACGCCGTCAGTTCAGCGCCAGAGGAGGCCGAGAAGCAAGCGGCTGCTCAGCGCCTCCTGGGTTCGGTTGACCTTGTCCTGTCAGTGCAAGTGCTGCAAGAGTTCTATCATCAGGTCACGCGGCCAAGTCGGCCCGGCAGGTTGTCGCACGAGTCGGCGATCCAGTTTGTCGAAGAGCTGTCCAAGCGGTTTGTGCTTCCGGTGACCGTTGACCTGTTCCGTTCCGCTACCGCGATCAGCCAGCGCTACCAGATCTCGTATTGGGACGCGGCGATCATCGCCGCGGCCGAAGCGATGAGCTGTGACGCCGTCTATTCCGAGGATCTCAACGCCGGTCAGGACTACGGCGGCGTTCAGTTGATCAACCCGTTCTCAACGCATCGATGAGATTCGCGCCGCCGACAACATGGGCTGCGATTGCGGCGGCTACCGGTTCGGAATGAGGTCGCGCACTGCCTCGACAACCATTGGTTCCAGCCGAGACATTCACAATTCCGCCCAGACTTCAGCGCTCCAAGTCTCATTCGATGTTCGCGTCGACGCCTTCCTGAGGTTCAACAGGCTCGTCGCGCTCGAGAGCACCGGCACCGGGATTCCGGCCGCGGGTCGGCCTGACCGGAACGGCCCGCGCACGACTGAGTCCATGCTGCTCTGCGATGGCAATCTCCCGTTTCCTCAACAACCAAATCACTCAACGTAGATGCAGGCATGCCGGTGCTCCGGCCCATTATGATCGCGTGCAGGCAGCAATCGGAGCGGCACACCAACAGTCGCCATTGTCTTGGGCCTTAAGTCTCCTCGGAATTCTCAGGCTAGGGCTTGCGCTTGCTGCGTGTCCTCCCGGGCTTGGACTTGGTCATTGGGACTTCGGACATCTCCGCTTGCCCTTGGGTTTCCTCGGTCCGCGCGTGTTCGGCGATGATCTGCTCCAGCCCCCGCTTGCGCTCGAGGCTGGGCCTCAATCTCCTCCGCCGGGGTAGATAGGATTCCGCCTCCCCTCTAATCCGCGCGGGCAGTTCCAGATCGCCGAATGCGGGCTTGCGCCCGGTCACTGAGAACGCCGGCAGGGTGTCGATGCCGACCGAAGGGCTGACGCAGCAATGGTGTCTTGGCTGTCCGACGAGGTCGTCCTTGGAGGTCAGCTGGCGCCCCAGCTCCCAGGTCAACTCACGTGCGTCTGCGCCGGCGACCTGGAACACGGCCAGGCAGCCGACCTTGGCCAGCAACGTGTCGCGTATCGTCGGCGAGAGCGTGTCAGCTTGGACATGCTCCGGGTGGCGAACAGGAACGAGGCGCCGTGCTTGCCCAGTTCGGAAAGCATCGACGCGAACTCAACCCCGGGAATCGTCTGCATCTCGGCGACCACGACCATCGCGCCCTGGCGCTCGGCCTGGGGCAGCCGCTCCAGCTCGCGGATGGTGGAATCGATCAGGTTGGGATGGAGGCGCCGACCAGGGCGGCCACGTCGCGCCCTACGGCGTCCTGGGCGGTCGAGACGAGCAGGATGCCGCCAAGTTTGGTTGAACTCGATAGTTGCGACCCAGTGTTCATTGGCGCCTGCGCTTCCCATCGGCTGCGCCTTCTATGAATCGTGCATTACGAATGTCGGACTGGCTGACTCCGACTCCCCATCGTCCAAGACGATGGACAGTGGCTTTAGGTCTCCTCTGAGTTCTCCGGTCGCGGGACCAACTTGCTGCGCTGTTTCCTGCGTTTGGTTGGCGCCGGCTCTGTAGGCACGGGCCGCGGCTCCTCCTCGGCGAGGGTCTCCGACTCTTTGCGGAACCGGTCCAGCAGCTCTTCAAGGTCCAGATGCCGCGCCCGAATCGCGTCGATTGGGGTCGTGTATTCGGATGCCGCCGCCCGGATCTGGGCGGCGAGCTCGGGCGTACCGAACTCCGGCTTGCGCACGGTCATCGAGAATGCCGGCAGGCGCTCGGTCCCGACCGAGGCGCGGACGTAGCAGTGATGTACCGGCTGTCCGACGATGTCGTCCTCCGTGAGGCGTTCGCGGCCCAGCTCCCAGACCAGCTCGCGTGCGTCGCGGCCCGAGACCTGGAAGACGCAGAGGCAGCCCACGTTGGCTAATAGCGTGTCGCGCAAGGTCGGCGAGAGGTCGTCCAGCTTGCGCAGGCTCTGAGTGGCGAGCACGAACGAGGCGCCGTACTTGCCCAGCTCGGCCAGCATCGACTCGAACTCGACCCCTGGGATCGTCTGCATCTCGTCGACCACGATGAGCGCGCCGCGCCGCTGTTCCAGGGGTAGACCCTCTTGCTCGCGGATCACCGAGTCGAGCAGGTTGAGCAAAGAGGCCCCGACCAGCGCGGACACGTCGCGGCCGACCGTGCCCTGCGCCGTCGAGACGAGCAGGATGCCGCCGTCGAGGATGGTCCGGCGCAGGTCAATCGTGGACTGAGGCTGCCCCAGGATCGCCCGGGCCCTGGTCGAGGTGGCGTAGTAGTTGAGCCGGGTTTGGACGGGGGCCAGCGCGTCAGCCTGGTACTCGCGTCGCCAGCCGCCGAAGTCGTTGGCCCACCACTGGAGCAGGTAGGGGTCGCGCAGCCTGGGCAGCACCCGGCTGCGGAACTTAGTGTCAGTGAGCAGGCGCAGCCCGTCCAGGATGGTGTACTGCTCCTCCGCTGCGACCTGGGGATGACTGTTGGCCTCGTGCAGGGTCTTGACGGTCTGTTCGAGGATCGACTGCATCCTCGGGCCCCATTGCTCCCACAGCCCGCGGGCGACGCGGACGACCGAGTCGGCAGTCCGGTCGCGGTCCGCGAAGATGCGCGTGTCGAGCAGGTTGATCCCCGGCGCCCGGCCTTGGTCGGCCAGGTCGATTAGGCGGACCTGACCGGCCAGGGACTCGGGAACCTGCTCCAGGAGCGCGGCGACGAGGCCCGGGTGCGGGTCGATCACCACGATCGCGTCGCGGTCCAGACCCTCGGCCTTCTGCTTGAGTTTGTGCGCGACGATGTGGCGCATCAGGGTCGACTTGCCCATCCGCGTGCGCGCCACGTAGAGGTGGTGGCGGCGCAGCAGATCCTCCGGAAACCGCACCTCCCGCGGCTGATCGGTGGTGGTCTGCCCGGTCAGCGCTCCCTCGCGCAGCACGCGAGCCGGCGGCGGCAGGACCTTCGAGCCCGTGCGTTCGACGTCGTGGGTCTCGTCGCCGGCGCCGGGTGGATGCCAGAGCGCGGCTACCTCGCGCACGCCGAGCACGCTGCGGCGTCCGAACAGGCCCGGCGGGCTGGGTTGTAGTGCGGTCGGCGGCTGTTCGAGCTCCTGCAGGGGACCGGCCTGGAATTGGGCGCCGGTCGGCAGGTCGTAGTGGCGGTAGGCCGCCGTGACCTGCTCCAGCAGCTCGGTCGCCCGGTCGGCGTTAGCGGTTGGAGGCAGGATGGCAACGATCTCCAGTTCGCCCTCGAAGGCGACGCGCGAGACCTTCTCCTTGATCAGCTGCGGGTCGTGCACGCGGCGGCGCGAGCGCTTCCAGCGCCGCCAGGCCCAGCTGCCGCCGATCAGCGCGACGGCGGCGCCCGCGCAGAGCGCGGCGAGGTTCCAGATCTCTCCCGCCTGGAGCCAGGTGTAGCCCTGAAAGGCGCCCAGTGCGACCAGACCGAGCACGGTTAGCGCCAACGGGTCGGCCCCGCTCTGAGGCTGCTCTGCGGAGGATGGAACGGCTCTTGTCTGTCCGGGCCGCTCGTGCGCTTTCTCCTGGTAGCCGCGCGACCAGTCCGGACCGAGCGAGCGCAGACGCAGCCGTGCGACGACCCGTTCTCCCTGCTTGAGCCCCGAGAGCGCGCCCAGGGGCGCGAGCAGGGGGTCGGAGCCGGGATCGAGCAAGTCGTCGTCGCGGAATACGCGCAAGGGCACGTAGTCGGGACCGCTGGAGCGCAGTCTCAGGCTCCAGGTTTGCTCGTCGTCGCTTGAGCGCAGTGGATCGTCCTGGTGAGACAGTTGGCGGATCCGGGCCTGGGGATAGCGGGCGTGGATCTGACCGGCGACGACCTCGCCCGCGAGGCAGCGGACCAACAGGGTCACGCCCCGTTCGTCGCCGGCCAGTTCGAGCGAGAACGGCTCGGGCACGGCGATCGACTGGAGCAGGTTCTCCACGCCCAGGAGCGTGCGCTGGCCGCTGCGCGGCGGCGTGACTGCCAGCAGCACCGGCTCGGATGGCCTGGCACGGCGCCCGAACGATTTGAATGGATTGAGTCTCATGGTGTAGTTGCTTTCAGTTGGTGGTTCTGGGATTGGTGGAGTTGACGGCTCAGTGCCGGCCCGGCCGCCACTCGATCACTTCGGTCTCCTCGGCCGTCGCCTCGATCCGGATCGGGAACCGTTCGCCCTTGGCCAGCAAGAGTCCATCGCCTCTGGGGCAGGAGACGAGCCAACGCTGCAGGTCCTCGGGCAGGTCGAACGCGTCCGCGACGGTAGAGATCGCAGCTGCGTCTTGCTGGAGCAGGAGCTTGAACGCGGCGTTCTGCAAGAGCGCTCGGCCGGAGTGCCCGGTGATCGTGCGCGAGTGGTCCTCCGAGAGCAGGTCCTGCACGTCCTGGGTGATGAACTGCAGGCCGAGGCGGTGCTTGCGCGCCCGCTTGGCCATCGAGACCATGAACGCGGCGCCCTCGGGATGCTGCATGATCGACCAGACCTCGTCCACGACCAGCAGGCGCGGACGAGGGTCGCGGGCGGCCGCCGCCCAGACGGTCTCGGTGCAGACCATCGCCGCCGCCGGTCTGAGTTCCGGTTCGAGCAGCCTGAGGTCGAACACCGTGACCAGGGCCTCGTTGTGCAGCAGGTCGTCGCCCTCGTCCGAGAGCAGGTGCCTGAGGCTGCCCGAGGCGAATGGGCGCAACAGCTTGGCCAGCCCCTCGGGATCGTCCCCCTCCAGGAAGCGGTAGAAGTCGCGGAACCCGGTGCGTTCCGAGGGCCGCGCGTAGTAGCTGGCCAGCGCGTGATCGAGCGCCGCCCGCCGCTCGGCCCCCAGCCGCTCGCCGACCATCACCTCGATCAGCCGCCTGAGCGAGCCGATCCGCTGGAGCAGTTCCTCCGGGTCGGTGCGGTCGAGCACGAACGGGTTCATGCCCTGACCCGCGACACCGGGCGAGAGCACCCGCCCGCCGGCCGAGCGGGCCATGTCGGCGTACTCGCCCTCAGGGTCGATCACGTAGGCGACCACGCCCCGGCAGATGCCGCGCAAGACGCCCAACTTGGTCGCAAACGACTTGCCCGAGCCGGACCGCGCCAGCACCGCTGTGTTGGCGTTGAGGTGGGTGCCGTCCCAGGGGTCGTAGACGATCGGGGCGCAGGCGCGCATGTCGATCCCGTAGAGCGCGCCCGAACGGGTGTCGAGGTCGGGCGGCGAGAAGGGGAAGCAGCGGGCCACGGACGAGGTGTCCAGCGTGCGCCAGGCCGCGACCGCGTTGAGCGCCAGCGGCTGGGTCGAGAGCAGGCCTTCGCGCTGGCGGAAAGGCAAAGGATCGAGCTGGCCCAGGGCGGCGGCGAAGTGGGCCGAGGCGCGCTGGGTCAGCTCGTCCAGCGTCTCGGGGTCGTCCGCGTGCAGGGTCAGGGAGAGCGAGGCGTGGAACAGCCGCTCACGGCCGCGCTGCACGTCGTCGCGCAGCCGGCTCACGTCTTCGAGAGCGATCTCGGCCTCGGGCGACATCGTCTTGCCGCGCCTGAGCGAGAGTGAACGGGCCGACTCGAACCTGACCTTCTGCCACTCCAGCTGGCGCGCCGCCTGTTCGGATGGGATCGGCCCCAGGTGCAGGGCGATGTCCATCGGCGCGCCGGTCGCCATCAGCTGCTGCAGGAATCCGGGCGCGAGCGAACGCGGCCACTTGGCCAGATGCAGCGAGCGGGCCAGGCGTCCGCCGAGACGGATGTCGCGGTGGTTGAGCAGGACTTCGACCGGCTCGTCTCGTCCGCTGCGCGCGGGCGAGCCGCCCAGGGCCGAGGCGACCACGAGGCGACCGAGCGCTTCATCCTTGAGTGGATGGATCGAGAGCCCGGTGCGGGCCAGGAGGCCGCGCAGCTCCTGCGCGTGCTCCTGCTCGCAGACCGCATAGAAGCGGCGGTCGAGGATGCCCTCGCGCGACTCCAACTCGGTCAAGAGGCGGCGTTGGGACTCGGCCGCGTCACGGGTCTGCTCCGGCAGGTCGCCCGGTTGCGCCTCTGCCAGCTCGCGCCGCATTCGCTCCAGGTCGGGCGGGTGCTGGCGCACCAAGAGCTGCAGGGGGAAGTCGCAGGCGTTGAGCAGGCCCGCGAAGGCGCCCAGCTTGGGCCCGTCCAGTTCCAGCCCCATCAGCTCGGTCAGGGTCAGCTTGACCCCGTCCAAGCGCACCGGGCCGTCCGGCTCAACGTGGGAGAGCATGAAGCAGAGCGGCAGTTCAGGCAGCGGCTGCTCAGGCCGGGCCGCGTCATCGGGCGGCTCATGCAGAGCGGCGCCCCCTAGTGTTGGCGCCGCGAGGGTGTTCGTTCTGGCAAACAGTCGTTTCATCGGAACATCTCCTTCGTTCAAGGAATCGGAATCGGGATCACGCCGGCCGAGATCAGCGCCGCGAGGCCCTTGGCTGAGAGTGCGATCGCAAGTCCAGCGACAGTCAGGAAGACGGCCGAGCGGCCACGGGCGCTGCGGCCCTCCGCGCCGTCGGCCATGAGCAGGAAGCCGGCCCAGACCAGGCCGAACAGGGCCAGGCCGGAGGCGGCGTAGGCGACCGCGGTCAGCGCCGCGTCGAAGGCGTCGAGCATCGCTCGCTCGGCCGCGTCCACGTCGGGCGCGGCCGCCGTCGTGACCAGGGCCGCAGCGCCCAGCGTGAGGATCGCGAGTGTTCGGCGCAGCATCAGGGCCCCCAACCCAGGATCAGGAACAGCTCGTTCCGCTCCGCCGGCGAGAGCCGGGTCTGGACCGAGGCCGGCCGCTCCGGCTCTTGCTGTGGCGGGACCAGCGCCCGGTAGGCGTCGTCCGCGGCGACGGCCGAGGAGAGCGCGAGCGATTCCGAGCGGATCTTGGTCAGCGCCGGGCGCTGGACCAGCTCGGCCCGCACGTGCTCCGGGTGCACAATCTCCAGGGTCACGTCCTTCTGCACCTGGGCTGATGGGATCGAGAGGGTGGCCGAGATCGTGTACGCGACGGGGTTGCCCTCCGGGTCGCTCAGCGTGACCGTCTCAGAGACGGTCTGGCTCGTCCCGGGACGGGTCAGGGTGACGGTCTCGGTGCGCTGCTCGACCCAGCGCGGGTGGTGGGTCAGCTGGACCAGGTCGGGCAGCGGGATCCGCAGATCGGCGCTCAGCGCCGCTGCGACCTCGACCGCCAGGATGCCGGACTCCGCCGGCAACGGGAGTTCGAACCTCGTCTCGGCGTCCGGGGCGAAGGCGACACTCGCCTCACGGCTGCCAGCCGAAACGATCAGCGTTCCCGAGACCTGGGTCACTTCGGCCGGCAGCAGCGCCGTCTGGCTGAGCTCGGCGTGGCCGGCGGCGGTCTGCAGTTCGACCGGCTCCTCCAGCGCGCTGACGCACTCGGAGCGCAGGCCGCCCTCGATCCGCTCCGCGCGCCAGACCAGCGAGACCAGCCGCAGCTCGCAGAGCTCGCCCTCGGCTGATGGCAGCGGATACGGGATCTGATCCCCGCTCAGCGAGAGCGCGCCCGCCTGGCCGTACTCGTCGCGCCAGGCGAACGTGAACGAGGGCGCGGGGCCGTCGAGCGGCATCAGGTAGCTCGAGCGTCCGCCCCGGCCCAGGGTGTTCTCGCGCCGGAACTTGGGCTCGCGTCCGTCGGGGCCGCCGAAGGCGCGCACCTCGACCTCCAGGTTGGCGGCCGCTTTGAGCACGACCGTGGCCGCCGAGGCGGTCACGGTCAGGCGCTCGATGAACAGCCGCCGGCCCGGGATCAAGGGCGGCGGGTCGAACTCGATCTCGTCCGAACTCCAGGTCTCCTGCTCGCCCTCGTCCGCCAGCGCATGGGGCGGCGTGCAGACCGCGACCGAGGCGACCACGGCCAGCGCGGCCGCGCCGCCCAGGAGCGAGGGCCACCGACTGAATCGGTGCTCCCGCTGCTCCCGGGCCAACGCGTCGCGCGCCTCGTCGAACTCGCGCTTCGAGCGCTGACGCCGGTCGCGCTTGCGGAACCAGTTGCGCGGCTTGAACGGCATCCGCTCGCCTCGCGTGCGCGGTCGCGGCGAACGCTTCAGGTTGGCCAGCTTGCGTACGCGGCGGCGGAACGGACCATCCGCCTTGGCCGATTGCTGCGCCAGGTCGGCGCCAAGGTCGGCGGATGGTTTGGCTCTCGCCTCAGTGGACTTCTGGGCCACGCTGCCGGCCGCATCGTCCTCCGCTTCCGCCGCTCGCCGCTTGACCGGCGGCGCGGGCGGCTCGACCCGCACCAGCTGCGCCGGGAGACCGGCGAAGCGGCGCGCGCCGAAGCCGAAGCGGAGCAGGTCG
>JGI24797J26694_1000739_pt1 | contig 20660 bp, 14 predicted proteins | sample PinacodermPK_FD_26694 | JGI IMG/M metagenome (IMG submission 26694) | reverse complement strand
AAAAAAACTCAATTCCAAGGCCAAGAATCAAAAGTTATCAACACTTTTAAGAGTCTTTTTTGAGTCCCTGAAAATAAATATTTTTAGCAAAACTAGACATTTCAAGCCGAAATTTTTTGCGATGAAAAGTGGTTTAGATTCCTGGTAAAATCTAAATGTAGCAGGCATTATACAAAATTGACATAGATGTGGATTTGGTTTTTGTAACCGTCATCCTTCCCTCCCACAATCCCAATTGATTAAAGCCATCAAAAGTGTGCTCGGATTTAGCCGAGTCCTTTGGAAGTTGGTNCAGAAAAAGATATGGCTGTTTTCTTCATGGCATGGGGCTGTGAATTAAATTTTAATTGTAAGGAATAAAATGAAAAATTTTATTATTTCTGCGCTTTTTATCGTGTTTGTTTGTAATTTTGCAATCGCACAAGAAGAAGCAAACAATATCTCAATGGACGGGACAAATTCTGGTCAAAATAGTGGAGTAACTCCCCAAATTGAGAAAGGGGCTGAAGCCAGTGCTTCTTCCGTTGTCATGGTTGGTACTGCCAAAATGGGTATCAAGAATGAAGATGACGACGATACAACAACACAAGATTTCTCAACAGTAGCTGAATATGAAGTTGCCTTAACTTCAACAGGCATTTCTGATGGTGGTCTAGTTTTCGGAGCCGGATTAACCATAAAAGGAAATGATACCTGTGAAATGAATCTAGTGACAGACACCTGTGACAAGAACTCAATCACAGAAGCCCATGTTTTTATAGGCTCAGATAACGGGTCGTGGAAATTACAGTTTGGCGACAATGATCCGGGTATTGAAATGGTCCCTCCAATTGGTCTTGCTGATGCTGATGAAATTTCGGCTCGATCCTTTGAAGTTACACCTGTTACTGGTAAGGCGTTTGGAGTTGACCCAAGGGATAATGACGGTGATGGCAATGTTCTGATTTATAGATCCTATGGGGTCAATGGAGTGCAGAACTTACTTCAAGATTCGACACTTCCGCAAAATGATGAACCCTTGACGCTCCGAGTTCTTGGAAGTCCCGATAGCAATATCCGTCACTCTGAAGTATCTACGGTACGAGGAAACTATGACCGTGATGGTGGAATTTGGACACATACTCCAGCGACCAATCGGGAACATATTGCCTTTTCTGGTAAATTAGACGACATAAATTTTCGTATAACTTCTGGAATCGGTGAAACCCAAATTGGAGATACAGTGGAGTCAAATTCTGGCTGGTCAATTGGAGCTGGATATAATTCAGAAGGACTCTCATTTGCATTGGGCTTTGATAGCAATAAAGTACTCGCTTTAAATGCCGGTGGCTCATTTGAAGGGAATCAATTCAGCCTAACCATTGCCAAACAATCCGGCGAAAAGTTCTATGGTGTGGTTGAAGAACGTACGACGACTGAAAGGAATGGAAGACCTTATACAAGCGTCAATCATTTTGCTCACGAAATTTCTGTCAATGAATGGAATGCAATGGGGTTGAAGATATCCAGAAAAATTAGTCAAGACTCAAATATCTCAATGTCCTATTCCAAACTCAACGACAAAAATGAAAATACTTGGAAGCTTGATGGACAACAAAATTTTACTGAAATTGCCAAAAATGAAAGTGAAATTGAATTTGAAATTGAGCGTGATATTGGGGGTGGTGCAAAGCTCTATTCATTATTCTCCCGGCATAAAAAGGATAAAGCAAGGTATTTGGATAACAATTATACTTCATCCGGTAATACCAAACTAGAAACTGGTTTGAAAATGACCTTCTAAGCGTCTCGTAATTTATTAAAACCAATCAAGGGGTAATAACCCCTTGATTATCTGAATCGTTAGGTCAAAAGCCATTGTTCCCTAAAGCATGGGTTCTTGAACATAGGCCAGCCCTTTAATCCAATCACCAAAAAAATCTTTACACCAAAAACTTTTCAACATTATTGTGAAAACACATTCTGAAAGATATTTGATAAGTTTCAACCTACTCATACAGTATCTGATTCAAAATCACGTACTTCCAAACTTAAGGTTGTTTTATTGAGTGCTTGAATCGTTAGCTGTCTTTGAAACGACCTTCGCTCAATTGCAACTAAAGGATTCTTAAGGGTGAAAAGTTTCCAGCACCTTTGACGGGGATAAAAATATTTTTAATCATGAACATGGGAATCGATCCGTTGCCAGCTTTTTGCATAGGATTATTGTCAATTAATAACAGTCAATTTAGAGTTTACGCTATCTATGAAATCTTCTCCACAATTCGTTCACTTACGTGTTCAAAGTAAGTATTCAATTTTAGAATCAAATATCGACATCCAGAAAATTGCCGATGCTTGCAAGCATTTTTCTATGCCCGCTGTGGCATTAGCAGATGCCAACAACTTATTTGGGGCTTTGGAGTTCTCTCAAACGATGGTGGCAGAGGGTGTTCAACCCATTCAAGGACTACAGGTCTTGCTGAAAATTAAGGAAAATGCTTATAATCCNAACGACCCGAATACAACCGCTCCNATTGTTCTTCTTGCCCAAAATGAGGATGGTTACAAGAAGCTATTGCGTATGAATTCGTTGCTTTACTTGGAAACAGAACATAATACTCCTCAGCTTGAGATTGAGAAACTCCAAGGATTAACCGATGGTTTGATTTGCCTAACAGGGGGAAGCGAAGGACCCATTGGGTCAATGTTAATAAATCAAAGTTATGATGATGCCCTTACATTCTGCCAGAAATTGCAGGAATTATTTCCTGGCAGGATTTATCAGGAAATTCAACGCCATTATTTTAAAGGGTCATTGTGCACCAATAATCAAGATGCAACAGAAGCAGGGATCATAGATATAGCTTACGAAATTGGCGTACCCCTCGTGGCAACAAACAATGTCCAATTCATGTCGAAGGATGTCTATGAAGCAGTAGATATGCTGTACTACATCAAAAATGGCGGATATAAAACGCATGATGACAATAAACGATTACTGACACCCCAACACTATTTTAAATCACAAGAAGAAATGGCAGAATTATTTGGTGACCTTCCTGAAGCCATTGAAAATACAGTGGAAATCGCCAGACGATGTAGTTTTCATGCACAAACAAGCAAACCGATGCTGCCTGTATTTTGCGATAATGAAAACAATGAACTCAACAAAAGAGCTCGTGCAGGTCTAAAAAAAAGGTTGGAACAGATAGAACTAGCAAAAACCGAGGAAGAATACCTTCAAAGGTTGGAATATGAACTTGATGTGATTAAGCAAATTAATTTTGCTGGATACTTCCTGATTGTTGCTGATTTTGTCAACAAAGCAAAGGAGATCAGTGTCCCCGTAGGACCTGGTCGTGGCTCTGGAGCAGGCTCGCTTGTTGCCTACGTTTTGAACATAACCAATCTCGACCCGCTTCGCTATTCTCTACTCTTTGAAAGATTCTTGAATACCGAGCGTTCATCAGTTCCAGATTTTGACATTGATTTTTGTCCAGAAGGTCGCGAAAAGGTCATTGACTATGTCAAAGAAAAATACGGTGCTGATCGGGTCGCTCAGATAGTGACTTTTGGGTCACTCGGAGCTAAAAATGCCATTCGGGATTTTGGTCGCATTATGCGGATTCCACGCTATCAATTGAATTCGTGGTCGGCAGAAATTGATCCACGCCATTCGTTTAAATCACAACGAAGAAATATTGACGTTCTGAGAAAAGCAGAAAATGAAGACTCTAAGATCAAACAAATGTTTGATCAGATTGAACAGATTGAAGGAATACCCCGAAACACTAGCCGCCATGCAGGAGGTGTCGTAATAAGTAATCAGCCTCTTGAACAGGTTGTCCCCCTCTACAGCGATTCAAAACAAGAACTCCCTGTCACTCAATTTGATTTGAAGTGGGTCGAAAAGGCTGGTTTAGTTAAAATGGATTTTTTGGGATTAAAAACCCTAACCGTGATTAACAAAACGCTCGAACTTATCAGAAAACAACACAATGAACTTGATATAAATTCAATTCCACTTGATGATTCAANAACCTTTGAACTTTANTCGTCGGGGCAAACTGTCGGTGTATTCCAAGTGGAGGGNCAGGGNATGGCCAATACCCTCAAAATGATGAAACCAAACAAAATTGAAGACATCATTGCCCTTGTAGCNCTTTACCGGCCNGGNCCGATGGATAACATCCCAAGCTATTGTAAAGTTAAAAATGGTGAAAAGAAGCGAGAAAAACTTGANCCTCTTATCGATCATATTCTTGAGGAGACTAATGGGATTATTGTCTATCAAGAGCAGGTGATGGAAATCGTTAAGCAAATGGGAGGGTATTCATTAAGTCAAGCNGATATAGTCCGGCGCTCAATGGGTAAGAAAATACGCGAAGATATGGACCGAGAGAAACCCATATTTATCAAAGGCGCGCTAGCAAAAGGAGCCAAAGAAAAAAACGCAATAAAAGTATGGAATTTGCTGCAAAAATTCGCGGACTATGGNTTCAATAAATCNCATGCTGCCGTGTACGCTTTAGTNAGCTATCAGACTGCATACCTCAAAGCACATTATCCTATNGAATTTATGGCGGCAGTCATGACTGAAGACTTAAATGATTCGGTNAAGATTGCTAACTACCATAGAGACATAAATAAGTCTGATTTCAAATTACTCCCACCCGATATTAATGTCTCAGGGGCAGAGTTTGGGGTTAAAAAAGGAGAAATAACCTATTCTCTTGCTGCCATAAAAAGCGTTGGGGTTGATATTGCCAAAGCAATTGAAAAAGCTCGAGGTGATAAGGTATTCAAAAACATTTTTGATTTTGCCAACAGGTTTGATATGATGGCTATGTCGCGTTCGGCCTTTGAAAACCTTACCCGCTCAGGCGCCTTTGATAGTCTTGATCGTAATCGAAAGAAATTGCTAGAAAATTATCAATTGCTTCAAGCCTACTCCAAAAGTGTTAGATCAGAAGAGTTCAATCAACCAAGTTTATTTGGAGACATAGTTTCAATTCCTTTACCAGTACTCAAAGATTGTGAGGATTGGAGTGAGAATGAAAGGCTTGCTGAAGAATTGAGCGCGATTGGGTTCTTCTTGAACGATCATCCAGTCAATAAGCACCGCGAAATTCTAAAACGCAATGGAATAGTCCCAATCAGTGAAATCCAAGAATGGAAAAACAATTTTAATGGCGAGACGAAAGAGAAGAAGAAACAAGCCAAAATCGCCGGGATATTAACTAAGGTTAACCGGCGCAATTCAAGTACTGGAAAATCAATGGCTATATTGTCTTTATCGGACCAATCGGGAGAAATTGAAGTATTCATGTTTCCTGACAGTTATGGCAAANCNACGAATACCAAAGAGGAAAATACGATNGTCGTNGCTCATCTAGAAGCTAAGCCTTATAACGGTCAACTTTCTGTTTCATCCTATAAAACTTATCCNATCGAAGATCTTTTCAATAGTGAAACCTATCAAGTTCAAATACATTTTGAAGATCCTAAAGTTCCACAACTTGTCAAAAATATATTAGAACAGCAAACACCAACTTTACAGGACGGACGGAAAGCACAAATTATTTTCTGTCCCTTTGCAAAGTCTTTAAGAGGCCAGGTAAAGATACAAATCAAGGAACTATATAATGTGAATGAAAAGGTACAACAGGCTCTCAAAGGCTTAAATGGTGTTGTTGAAGTAAAGAAGATCTAAGTTGTAACACCGAAGAACTCGTTAAAATATTCAGGATTAGGTAAACTGTGTGAAAAAAACAGACAAGTCAAAAATGCGTCGCCCAAAGGCCGAAACACCAGTAGGTTTCCAGGATTACTTTCACGATTATCTGTCACAGAGAAAATCAATGATGAACACCATTGCCGAAGTGTTTCAGCGATATGGCTTTGACTGTCTTGAAACATCTGCCATTGAAAATCTTGATGCGCTTGGGAAGTTCTTACCTGATCTTGATCGGCCAAATGATGGTGTGTTTGCTTGGCAGGACGATGACAAGTGGCTATCGCTCAGATATGATCTTACAGCTCCCTTGGCTCGAGTTGTTGCCCAGTATCGTCAATCGCTTCCTACACCCTATCGCCGTTATGCTATGGGCCCTGTTTGGCGTAATGAAAAACCAGGCCCAGGTCGGTTTAGACAATTTTATCAATGCGATGCTGATACGGTGGGTTCAAATAGTGTCGGTGCAGATGCCGAGATGATAGTTCTGGTTGCCGATATTCTCGGTTCACTAGGATTAGAAAACACAGATTTTCGAATCAAAATAAATAATCGTAAAGTTCTTGATGGCGTCTTGGAAGTAGCCGGTGTTATAGACGAATCCGGCCTGGCGTCGCACACGGATATTAGAGGCATGACCTTCAGAGCAATAGATAAGTATGACCGACTGGGACTACAGGGAGTTCGCAATCTATTAGGTAAAGGAAGAGAGGATACAAGCGGAGATTTTACTAGGGGAGCTGAATTAACACCCCAACAGATTGATTTAATTGTGTCATTCTTAACGATGAAACAAAGTAACAGTCAGAAAATCATTGATGAACTTCGTCAACTTGTCGGTTCAACCGATATTGGTTCAGAAGGAGTCTTTGAGCTTTACCAAATAATGGATTTGGTCGCAAACAATCCCAATTTGAGAAATAGAATTGAGATTGATACTTCGGTAGTTCGTGGGCTTGACTATTACACTGGCCCAGTTATTGAAGTTGAGTTAACTTTTGAAATCACTGATAAAAAGGGGAGAGTTCGGCAATTTGGTTCAGTAGCCGGTGGGGGTAGATATGATGGACTCATCAAACGATTTACCGGTCAGGTTATTCCTTCGACAGGAATATCAATTGGCATTGATCGATTGATGTCTGCACTGGCGGCAAAAAAGCAAAATTCTCCTAGTCCCAATTCTATCGGACCAATTTTAGTGACGGTAATGGACCCGCATCGCCTTGCCGATTATTTTAATATAGCTAACAGTTTAAGGCAGGTGGGATTTCGGAGTGAAGTCTTTCTAGGTACAACACGCAATATTGGCAAGCAATTAAAGTATGCTGATGCGCGTAATTGTCCTTTAGCTATCATTCAGGGTGAGGATGAAAAAACCCGCGGAGTGATTCAGTTAAAAGATTTACATAAAGGAACTGAGATCTCAAAAACAGCGACTCTTGAAGAATGGCGATTGCGTGATTGGCAAGCGGAGATTAATGAACATGATTTAGTTACAACCCTGAGGACAAAATACCCCTCATTGATCTATTCTTAACATCACCATCAGGGAAAACTCTTCTGCTCAAATTCACTCGCTGTTCCCACTATCCAAAGCTCTTCTTTGGACTACCTGTTCAGTTGAGAAAGAAGAGTGAAATAAACTTGCCAAGCCTAATTTAGGTTAATAACAGTCGATTCCCATAAAATGGAGAAACTCAAAAAATCACTCAATCAAAGTAGAAAAGGTAATAGGCTGTTAAGCCTTTAAACTCAATGCCGGTCAGCAATAAAATTTGGAATAGCGGTAATCGTCATTTGATTAACATCGTATTGAGTAAGTAATTTAAGAATTCGGCGGGTGGCATTAGGGTCGGTTTGAGCCGGCAAGTCCTTTGGGGATTTATTTGCTTCAAGATACCGCCATCCCTGAAAGGGTTTTCTCGGGACTATTTCGGTGTGAATAAGTTGAGAATCAAAAATCAATGCACAACGTTTGACTGAGTCTTCCCCAATACGGCTTTCTATTTGTATTATTCTTTGGCGAACTTGGATTAATCCATCAATAATCCAGTAAATTGACCCACCATTAAGGAGTTCTTGACTTCGTCTTGGAGTATTTCTTGTCACGTGTTCCGGTTGGGTATAGATGCCCTCATTAACTCGTCTTTGTTGAAGATGTTGGAGTTCGCCAACTGATTTGATGCCATAACATAGTTTCACTAAATTTGTAATTTTATCAAAATGATCAACCATGATAGAGGCGTTTTGGAGTGGTTTTTGTCAAGAGTGTTTTATTCTAACTGTTTAGCTCTATTGCAATGCGGTCAAAATTGGACAAATTTGAATAGTATGTTTCTATATTTTGGTGTCGTTGAGCGATGAATATTGGCAGAAAAAATTCAGAAATTGGATGCATTGATATTTTCACACAATTGCCAAGAATGAATTTAAAGCGGAATAACGGTTCAGAGATTAGAAAAGGTTGATCAAACATTTCGCAGCTAGATACTTGTCAATTACGAAACTCCTGTACAGAAGCCATAGAGGTTGGTTCCCACTGAGGTTAATATATGCATGTTTGATTGAGCTTTTCGTAAAAATGCCTAGGATAAAAAACTTCAAGGCAAATTCAATCACTTATTATTTATTATCATATCCATTAAAATGTGTAAAAGATTTTTAAATGATAGATAATAAATGGCTGAATTAAGGATTCTTTCTACTATTAAGTATGTGAGTTTTCAACAATTAATTTTGATCATTAACAACGAGAGTTATTATTCAACTAGGGATTAAATTTTAAAAGAGGGTAACGATGAAAAGAATACTAACATTGAGCACTTTTATCCTAATTGTGGGGTTTTCATTGGCAAAAGCACAAGAAGTGAAGATTGGCGTTTTGCTCTCATTTACCGGTCCGATTGAAGGACTAGTGCCTGCTATAGCTGAAAGTGGCGAATTGGCTATGGAAGAAGTGAGTAATTCGGGTATATTTCTTGGAGGTGCGACGGTAACATCAGTTCGTGCTGATGCAACCTGTGTTGATGCCGGTGCTGCCACGGCGGCAGCTGAAAGATTGGTAACTTCTGATAAAGTCAGCGCTATTCTCGGCTCAGATTGTTCCGGTGTAACAACTGCTTCTTTGCAAAATGTTGCCATCCCCAATGGGATTGTGATGATATCGCCGGCTTCAACCTCACCAGCACTTTCCACTTTAAACGATGACGGCTTGTTTTTCCGTACGGCTCCTTCGGATGCACGCCAAGGTCAAATTATGGCTGAGATTGTAAAAGAAAGAGGCTATAACTCCGTCGCTGTAACTTATGTCAATAATGACTATGGAAAAGGATTGGCGGATGCATTTGCGAATGCTTATGAGGCTATGGGCGGAGAAATCACGATCAATGCTTCTCATGACGAACAGAAAGGGGATTACAGCGCTGAAGTTGGAACTCTCGCTTCTGCCGGAGGAGAGTTGCTTGTGGTCGCGGGGTATTATCTTGATGGACGCAATATAGTAAGAGGATCAATTGATGCCGGTTCTTTCGACACTTTTGTGTTTCCTGACGGTATGTATTCACCAGATTTATTAGAAGGATTTGGGAACGAACTTGACGGTTCATTTGGTCAAGCTCCTGGAGCTCCTGGAGACTTCAAAGATGCTTTTATAACAATTGCTGATGCCGCAGGTATCAATGGAAACAGTCCATTCGCTGGCGAAAGTTATGATGCCGCAGCTTTGATCATGCTGGCTATGCAAGCGGCCGGTTCATCTGATAGCAACGCGTTCAAAGGTAAAATCATGGATGTGGCTAATGCACCTGGTGAACCAATCTCACCTGGTGAACTTGCCAAAGGACTTGCTATTCTCGCTGACGGTGGCGACATTGATTATGTGGGGGCTTCGGATGTTGAGTTGATTGGTCCGGGTGAAGCTTCAGGTATCTACCAAGAACTGCAAATCGATAACGGTGCATGGCAAGTTGTCGGATTTAAATAAAAATCGATAAATGTGGATTCAGGGATCTAGGATTCCCTGAATCCAAACTGAAAAATTGTGTTTCTTTCAGTACACAATCTGACAAAAAAATTTGGCAATTTTGTTGCTGTTGATGGGGTATCTTTTAGTCTGAAGCAGGGAACTATCACCGGCTTGATTGGACCCAATGGGGCCGGCAAGACCACCCTGTTTAACACAATAACTGGCCTCTATCAACCATCCTCAGGACAAGTCTTACTTGAAGGCCAGGAAATCACTGGTCTGCCTCCCCATCAACTATTTGCAAAAGGTGTACTCAGAACGTTTCAACAGGCTCATGAATTCGCAACCATGACGGTACGAGAGAACCTGATGGTTGTACCTCCGCAGCAAGCAGGAGAAACAATTTTCAATGCTTGGATTCAACGAAAAAAAATTGCACAACAAGAAGAAACAAACTCTCAAAAGGTGGATGAAGTCATTGAATTCTTAGAACTAAATGATGTCGCACACGAATTGGCTGGCAATCTGTCTGGTGGTCAGAAAAAGCTACTGGAATTAGGGCGGACTATGATGGTTGACGCTCGAATTGTGTTCCTTGATGAAGTAGGAGCCGGAGTTAACCGAACGCTATTAAATAAAATCGCACGGGCTATCTTTCGCATGAATCACGAAAAGAATTATACTTTTTGCATGATTGAGCACGATATGAAATTTATTGGGGCGTTATGCGGTCATGTTATATGTATAGCAGAAGGGAAAGTCCTTGAGGAAGGAACAATGAAGGAGATCACAAATAATGAGAGTGTGATTTGTGCCTATTTGGGGTCACGAAAATAAAACAAAGGAAATACCCTAATGATCATACTTGAGGGTAAGAATCTAACCGGTGGTTATGGCGGTCCTAATATCTTGAAAGATTGTCACTTGTATGTTGAACTGGGGAAAATTTCGGTCATCGTCGGCCCCAATGGAGCCGGCAAATCCACTGCTCTAAAGGCTCTTCTTGGTTTGGTTGATCTCAGCGTAGGTGAAGTCTATTACAGGGATAAAACTATCACGCAACTCTCGACGCAAGATCGAGTAGCGAAAGGAATGGCATTCGTTCCCCAGGTTGATAATGTATTTCCAAGTCTGACCGTTGAAGAAAACTTAGAGATGGGGGCTTTTTTAAGAAAAGGTGATCTGTCTCAATCAAAGCAGGAAATTTTTGAACTGTTTCCGGTACTCGGCTCAATGAGGCAGGTGCTTGCTGGGAATTTATCAGGAGGACAAAGACAGCAAGTTGCTGTTGCGAGAGCATTAATGACACAACCTGAAGTTTTACTCTTGGATGAACCGACTGCCGGTGTATCTCCGATTGTCATGGATGATCTATTTGAAAAAATTGTTGATATTTCCAAAAGTGGAATTTCAGTTATGATTTGTGAACAGAATGCAGATCANGCGTTGCGAATTGCTGATCTTGGATTTGTGATTGTACAGGGAAAAAACCGATTTACTGAGGATGGGAGAACACTTCTTGCAAACAAAGAAGTAAGGCGGTCTTTTCTAGGACTTTAAATTATATGACTGACTTGTTTAATGCACTAACGTTATTGGCAAATTATGTCATTGTTCCAGCACTCAGCTATGGAAGTCAATTAGGGCTTGGTGCNCTTGGTGTAACGCTGATTTATGGAATATTACGATTTTCTAACTTTGCCCATGGTGATACAATGGCCTTTGGCACCATGGTTACGATTCTGCTCACTTGGTTAGCTCAGTCAATGGGTGTGACAATTTATCCTTTACCAACAGCAATTTTAGTACTCCCGATTGGTATAGCAGTTACGATTCTGATGGTATTAGCTATTGACAAGACGGTATATGCACATTTTCGCAAAGTAAGGGCGTCGCCAGTTATCTTTATCATGGCTTCGGTGGGAGTCATGTTTGTACTCCAAGGAATTATACGTCTTATCATTGGTCCAGATGACCAACTTTTTGCCGATGGAGCTCGGTTTCTAGTGAGAGCAAAGGAGTTCAAAGCTACTTTTGGTCTCAATGAAGGTCTGTCAATAAGAATAAGCCAGTTGGTCACGATTATATTTACCATTATTTTGGCTACACTCTTATTTTGGTTTTTGCACAATACCCGAACGGGCAAGTCAATGCGAGCATATTCAGATAATAATGAATTGGCTCAATTATCGGGAATTAACCCTGATCGGGTCATTATGTTGACTTGGATTATCGCAGCGACCCTTGCAACTGTTGCCGGGGTTCTTTTTGGTCTAGACAAAAGCTTCCGCCCGTTCTTATTTTTTCAGTTGCTATTACCCATTTTTGCGGCAGCGATTGTTGGAGGATTGGGAAATCCCCTTGGGGCTTTTGTTGGTGGTTATATTGTTGCTTTTTCTGAAATCACCCTGACTTATGCATATAAAAGGTTTTTCATTTACATTTTGCCAGAAAGCATGGAACCGTCTTCCCTTGTTCAGTTACTTGGAACCGAATACAAAATTGCGGTTAGCTTTTTCATTTTAGTTCTTGTTTTACTTATCAAACCCACGGGGATATTTGGGGAGCGAACAACGTGAAATTATCTCCTTTGATAAGAAATTGCATCTATTTCAGCATAATGGTCACGCTGCTTGTGGGAGTCGGCATATTTCAAAGTTGGAACGTTGCCCTTCAGATTTTCAACTTGTGTTTAATTTCGGCGATTATGGCTTTAGGGGTTAATATCCAATGGGGTTATGCAGGGTTGTTCAATGTCGGAATTATGGGATTTGCAGCGCTCGGAGGGTTGTCCGCAGTATTGGTCTCAGCACCCGTAATAACCAAATCCTGGGAGGCTGGGGCTGCGAGTGTATGGCTTGGTATCCTTGTGACCTTATTAGGGGCTGGATTAATCATATTAATTGCAAAACGAAAGAGTCGTCATCGAATTTATTTTATTAGCCTTATTCTAGCTGTGGTTTATATTGCAGCGTATTTTCTATTCAATCCTGCAATCGGTTTAATTGAACAGATAGATTCAGCCTTGCTCGGTTATATCGGAGGGTGGGGAATGCCAATAATCTTTTCATGGATGATTGGAGGCATAATAGCAGGTTACTTTGCTTGGCTGATTGGAAACATCACGATAGGATTGCGCTCCGACTATCTGGCAATTGCCACATTGGGCATTGCTGAGATTTTAATCCTGATAATTCGTAACGAAGACTGGTTGGCACGTGGGGTAAAAAATGTCATCGGATTGCCTCGCCCGGTCCCATACGAAAAAGACTTACGGTCATTTGAATGGTTTCAAAGTTTCGCAAACGCACTTAATGCTGATACGACCACCTTTTCAAATATTTTTGTTAAGGCGAGTTTTTCACTATTGTTTTTGTTTGTATTGATTGGTTTGTTTATCCTATTTGAGCTTGCCCTGAAATCTCCATGGGGACGTATGATTCGTGCGATTAGGGATAATGAAGTTGCAGCGAGTGCGATGGGCAAGAATGTTGTTGCTCGGAAGGTGGAAATATTTGTTTTAGGCTCGTTTGTAGTTGGTGTTGCCGGTGCTATGCTGGTTACCCTTGAGGGTCAATTCACTCCTTCAAGTTACCAACCAATTCGGTTTACATTTTTGATCTGGATAATGGTTATTTTAGGTGGTTCAGGGAATAACTGGGGAGCAGTTTTGGGCGGTTTTTTGATTTGGTTTGTCTGGGTTGAATCAGAGCCAATTGGGTTATGGTTAATTGATATATTGACTATATGGCTCAGAGAGGACAGTTCGGTCAAAATCCATCTCATGTCAAATGCACCTCACATGCGTCTCCTTACGATGGGTCTAATCATGATTTTCACTCTTCGATTTTTTCCAAAGGGTTTGATTCCCGAAGCGCAGATAAACACTCAAGACTCAAGTACTACCCGTTCTACGGCATAATTGCTTTTTGGTAACTTGCGTATCGGGATTTGATGGAGGATTCCTTCCTTGCGTATCATTAGGTAAGTGCTGATGATACTTCAAACCAACTGATTTTCAAAAGCAAACTCTGTTTTTGAAGCAAGATTCTACAGACTAAGAATAAGCTGAGCAGTAACAATATTTGTAAAAAAAGATATGTACAGACTAGGGTTACTCGACAATCATTACCTGTCCGTCCGGACCAAGAGGCACACGATGATAACGAATACCAAAGGAACGGGACCGCCAATCTTGTCATGCTGTCAGCACCCTTGGTTGGTGCCATGTCAAGGTTACCGACCGGCGGACCAAGCTGGATTGTGCTATGGTATTACAAGACCTTGCTGATGTTCACTGTCCCGGGAAGGCCATTGTCCTGGTGATGGACAATGAGAAGAACTACATGATCGCACCCCTTTATGAAGCCTTTAAACCCGCTGAGGCAGCTCGTCTAACTCAGAAGTTTGAGGTTCACCATACACCCAAACATGGCAGTTGGCTCAATATGGCGGAAATTGAGACAAATGTCCTTACAAAGCAGTGTTTTGGACGATGTATTCATGACCGGGAAAGCATGGTCCGAGAGGCCAAAGCGTGGCAGGATAGTCGGAATGGAGCAGCCAAACCGATAGATTGACGGTTCAAGGTCGAAGATGCACGAATTAAATTGAAATCACTCTACCCATCAATACAATGATGGCGGGATACTAGGTTAATTTAAACCAAATAAGCTAAACAGCTCTTTACGATTCAATTTGGATGATAGATCAAGTGACACATCATCAATCAAAGTATCAAACAAGGCCTGCTTTTGATTTAATATCAAGTCAATACGCTCTTCAATCGTGTCCTGGCAACTGTATTTAATAACATTCACCTTTACTTTCTGACCGAAACGGTGAGAGCGATCCTCTGCTTGTCTCTCCACAGCAGGATTCCACCATCGATCAAGGTGAAATACATAACTTGCTTCCTGTAAATTGAGACCTAACCCACCAACCTTCAATGAAATGATCAATGCTTTGTGGGAATTTGAGGTCTTGAACTGATTAACGACTTCTTGACGATAGTTCACGGGTATGTCTCCGGTAAGGGTTAAGGGGTTAAATTTACTTAGGTATTTGGCGGCAGCCCCAACGCCTGAAAATGAGCTTTTGTACTGTGAGAAAACCAACGCCCTATGGCCTTGCTCAGTCAAAGTTTGCAGCCTATCGGAGATGTTTTCCAACTTGCTGGATGCTCCAGTTATAGGATCAGCATTACAGATTTGCTTCAAACGGACGATCAATTCAAGCACATGTTGAATTTTTACCTCGGAACCAAGTGACTTAAGATAAACCACCCCATCATACTCTGCTTTGTCATAACTTTTTCGTTGATCAGGGTGGAGTGGAATGGTTAATTTGGTCTCAATCTTGGGTGGAAGATCCTGCAGTACATCTGTTTTTTTGCGGCGGAGCTGCAATTCTTGGTGTCGTTTTATTAATTTCTTCCCATAATGATAGCGTTTTCTAGGACCATTACTGACATGGTCAACGAATTCAATGATAGAAGCCAGCTCATTCTCATGGTTTTCAATTGGGGTACCAGTTAAGGCCCAAGATCTTAACCTTGGTACTTTCTTGGCAATTTCACTGGTCTTGATGCGATTTTTAATTTTCTGGGCCTCATCTAAAACAACAACATCCCAAGGATTTTCAGGCGAACGGATGTCGGCCAAATACCTCTCATCCTGGCGTAATGTATCGTAACTGACCAGAGTAAAATCACCCTGAGCTCGCCATTGCCAGCCGCGCTGCTGGATTGAACCGCGGACGATTATCCCACTCATTTCCGGGGCCCATCGGTTAAGTTCCTGTCGCCATTGATCTAGGATGCTTGCCGGTGTTACAATTAGACTGGATTTAATCTTTTTTTGTATGCTCAGTATTCTTAAAGCTGCAATGACCTGCACAGTTTTACCTAGCCCCATGTCATCTGAAAGGAGCAACCTGTCCATTTCCATCAGGGCATGAACGCCATCCTTTTGAAACGGCAAGAGAGTTCCAGCCCATTTCAATGAATAGAATTTCGAATTTTGAACCTGTTCGCTTGGGGGCTTAGCTAATATTTTCCAAAGAGATGCGGGGAAATCTGAGCCTGTGGACTGCTCTAATTTATTGATAGGTATCTTTTGAGACTTGACCTTGCCACTACCAAGCACATTAATTCTCCTAGTGGTATTTGGTAGTAAAGAAATAGGTGCCTGCAAGCCAGGTATTTCACTTAATGCCTGGATAAATGGCTGGGCAAAAACTTCAGCCAACCCTTTGCCTGATCTTTCTAGGAGTTCAAATGGATCGTTGGTGCTTATATATTTACTTAAGATGGCATAATTAGTCGTTTGCTGAGCGAGCTCCCAGTTAATCCCGGATAACTGTCCATTAAATCCACTGATTTGGTTGTCTGTTGATGAACCTTCAGATTTTGGTCTTACGATACAAATTGGCAGGTTGGAATTTAGTGCCTGGAAAGTATCTTTTGGTAGATCTCCTTCTAGGACAACTAACAAATAAGGTTTTCCTGCACATGCATTGACCAAGGCCTCAACTAAGGTTGAAATGCCCAAGCTATCCTTCGGGTCCAGATTTCCCCAAATGAAACTGAACTCCAAAGGCTCTCCTGATTGCGACGCTTCAAAAAGGGCAACACGAATGATCGAATTGTTTGGAGGCAATTCAAAACGAAGCCACCCGACCCCTTTGAATTTATCAATCATAGAAATACTAGGCCAAAACTTGGGGTTGCCTGCATTCATTCTTGATTGCAGTGAGGTTACTAATCACCATAGTTTTTTGTAGAATGTTCTAGGTCGGTGTTTTCAGCATAGGATGTATTAAACTCATCAACCGTAATATCAGGCTTGTAATTGGGGATCAAACGTCGTAAATCCCATTCATTGATGGCGGCTCTGACCTTATATCGCATTCTCCCCCATTCACCCGCTCCACCAATGTCCATTTCCTGAGCTGGTGGTTCCCAGTCAAATGCGGTTCGATATAAGTCACGCAAAGTTTTAACAGTTTCCCTGATGTCCCTTTCACTTGGAGGTTCCAAAGATAGTGTTCTTCTCTCCAATAGATTCATTCCGATTTTTATACTGGGCACTAAACTGCTATACCTTGGGTTCAAGTCTATTTTCGCTGGAACGTAATCCCTATCTTTCTTCTTGCCATCAGGACTGATTATTTCGGAGGCAAAATCATCAGTAACCGCCCCAACAAAAATTAATCCAGGGAAAGTTTCTTCGTTAATTTCTCCCATCCACCTGGCAATCTCAGAATACGACCGTCCTCGTTGCAAAATTGAATACGAACCGATCAATTCGATTTCATCAAGCAGCACGACCCATCCCTGGTAACCTACGGTTTTTATCAATTCTGTGGCAAACCTTAACCTTTGCAGTGGAAGGTCTGCGGGTCTGGCTGCCTGTACCTTGAAATACTGCGCCTGGTTAATCAATCTTAAACCGTTCTTTATTTTTGAAATTAGAATTCGTTCGCCTGACCAGAATTCTTCAATCTCACTGTTTAGTTCCAAATCGTGTGATTGTTCGTATATTTTGAGACTAGCAGGAAAAATTGTACTAAGCTGGTCGTTGTTGGCGGCTTCTTCGGCCCAATGAAATAATTTCGTAAATTCATCAGAATTAGGTTTTAGGGCATGAGCGATTTCCTCAATAAATCTCCCTTGTCTATCAGGTATTCGTCCGTTCTCCATTGCGGAGGTAAATACCTTACCCATATCAAATAGAGGTGTTTCCTTGCTAATTGAAACTCTGCTGCATACAAACTGATGTGATAAGGCCAATTGTTCCAAATGGGTTAAAAGGTGAGACTTTCCTGTTCCGAAATCGCCTGATACCAACATACCCTGCGAATTTGGATTATTTGCATTCTCCAGCAATTCAATGAATTTCTTTTCAACCCTTGGTTGGTTGGAACCGAGTTTAGCAACTGCTTCTTTGCTAGGTACTCCGTTTCGAAGGGCTTCTACTGCCAAACGTGCATTTAATCTTTCATTCATTCATTCCTCCTTTACGAAAGCCTAACAAGGGATGCTACGGGATTGGCAATGATTTTATCCCTGACATCATCCATCACTCGGGTTCGCAGTGCTGGATAAATAGCCCATCCTTTGGGGGCATCTATGTCTATAAACTCATTATTCGTAAGCGTTACCAATAGAGTTCCAGACAAACGGTTGACATCATCAATGAACTCTCGCAGTAACTCGTAGTGGTCCATAACCATGGCTCGTGTGTAAAAGCGTGACCCGTCCTTTGGGTTCTTAGCCAAGGTTACCCGATTATTGTCCAGAAGGATCACTGTACCCGAATACCCCGCCAGACGAATCCAATGGACTGCCGATTCAATGAAATAGCGCGCAGTAGTACGATTGATAGGAGTATGAATCTGAAAAGGTTTTACGTTGGTGATCCGGGTGTTGGTACCTCTGAGCCACTCCAGTAACGGTTGTTTGTCTTGGCTCCTATACTTTTCAGCAATACAGAAGTGGGTCATGGCCACCCGAAAGGCCTTGACCAAGTAGGGATTCTTGACGGTTTTCTTTTCAATTAACGGACGTAGTTCGTAGAACAGAGTATTTGCCTCTATGTTATTGGCCTTGGCTACAGTTTCAATGATGTTCTTGGATTCCATAATATCAAAATCAGGAATCCGAAAGTCCCGTGAGCGCAACATGTCTAGGACTACTCTTCGAGCCAACTTCTGCCAATCTATCTGCCTCGCCAAACTGAAAAATATATCCTGTGGCATATAGACACGGCTGTTAATTGCATCCATGGAAGCAAAAAAGAAATTATGTCTGTTACAGCTGTCTTGCAATTTACTAACCAGAGGCAATGGATTTTTTTCATCCACAATAGTAAATTTAACGGCTGACCCTCCTTCCTTGATGAAGGAATCCAAATATTCTTTCTCAATGTGACCCAGCCACTTATCTAATGGAATACGGTTGGTCATTTTTTCCTCTAGTTAAATTTTATTCCATAATATTCGACGGCTTTTCCATTTGGTCCGATATACGAGAATAAATCACTTGAACGTCTACGGGCGCCCGTTGAGGCGGACAATGTAATAGTTTTTCCTTGCCTAGTCTGACGAGGTCCGTCCGAATCTAGGAGGTACAAATCTCGAGCAAAGTCACTTTTATCATAATCGCGATTTGCACCCGGCAGTGCTGTCATGAGTTTGTATATCCTTGCCAGTGGTAGCACTCGTGCACCGTCTGTAAGTTCCTTCAGTTCAGATTTAGCAATATCGGAGTAAACAGAATACAAGGATTCAATAAATCTGTTTGAGTTAAACCCACTCGATTTATTCTGACTTTTCAAGAGAACTTCAGCAAGATAGGATGGCCTAACAGTGGATATTTTTTTTCTGTTAACCAGTACAGCTCCTTCTGATGGTAGAATGCGGATGATTGAAGGGGGGCAGAAAAGTGCCTCGTCGCTTTTGTAGAGTTCAATTCCTTTTTCTTTAGTGGCAAGCTTAAGTTCATCCAAGTAATGGTGCTTAAATAGTTCTTGTTCCTCTTCATCCGAGTATGGCCAATCTTGTACAGCTGTAATCTTATCCTCAAGTTCTTTCAAAGAATCCTTCAATTTCTCTTTAGTTCGTTTTATAGCTGTAATATTGCCAGTTTGGGCGGCTTTTTTCATGGCACGTGCTTGGGATACTACCTTGGCTGCCGACTTAAGGGCTTCCTCAGCAGCAGATTCTGTACGACTACAAACATTTTCAATACTATCAAAAACATTTTCAAAACTTAACATTGTCATAATTCTCCTTCCAAGAATAATATTGGTTTATTGATCATTATTGGTTCAACGGGAAATCACTCAAAAGTAATGATTTTCTATTCTGAATCCTAGATCTTCCAATTCTCCTTTAAACCAAATGAACATCAAACCACACTCTGAAAATATAATCCAGAAGTGAATTCGTATATTGGAGCTAATAGCCCAAAAAACTTCAAGCCATTGGTGATTAAGGGTCAATGGTATTCTATTTCCGTAGAAGTTTCAAAGACCTATAATTCTTGTAACAAGGAAAGTCAACCATATTACCTAAATTTTAGTAATATTATCTCTATTCTTAATGTAACTACTCAGGTAGTATCAGTGTCAGATTAGTAAAGCCTTATCGGCTTAACACGGATAATTGTGAGCGTTGGTCTGTTAAGTGTCAGTAACAGGAGTCTTGGGAGTCAGCCGCACAACCAGTTCATCCGCATTGATTTCCATCACATCAAGTGTGTTCAACCATCGTTTGCAGGTGTTTTCTAAAACACTTCGTCGAATCGCAAAGTATCGTGCTCCCGCTTCAGGTCGAAAAAGCCCTGTGATGTTCTGCTTGAGTTTCAAAGTGCGTTGATTTCTCTCGGCTCGATGATTGGTTTTGGGGTCAAGCGGATTGTTGAGACACTGCAGAGTTTCACCACTATGGTGATTGAAGCGTAGGACTAATTTATGACCGGGTCATGGTCGCTCCGACCCTATTGGAGACTGTGAAAGTATTCATTTCACCCCTTTATTGAGTAATATTTCACCCGTTTTTATAGCCTAATCCCAATCCTGACAGTCACGTTTATCCTTGTCTTTCGTCCCATTTCTTTTGTTCTCACTTTTTTTTCAACACTGATCTTTTTTCTCTTGACTTAGTGAATCAACAATGATTCACTGGTGGTGAACAGTCAATTATTGTTTTCCATTGAGGATGAACTATGTCAATACGACGGTACCAGGGAATTCTGCCCCGCTCAGCGGCTCAGTTTTTACCTCCGTGTTTGGACGATTATGTCGCCCCGGACAATCCGGTCCGGGCGATTGATGTGTTTGTTCAGACGCTTGAGCTGGACGCGTTGGGGTTTAAGCATACCGGTGCATGGTCGGGTTCGGGTCAGCCTCCATTTGACCCGGCGGTTCTGTTGAAACTGTATATCTATGGCTATCAGAACAAGATTCGCAGTTCCCG
>JGI24797J26694_1000721_pt1 | contig 20925 bp, 24 predicted proteins | sample PinacodermPK_FD_26694 | JGI IMG/M metagenome (IMG submission 26694) | reverse complement strand
CGTCCCAGAAGGAACTGCCTTTGGCCGCCGGCCAGAATTCCAAGCCTGACATTTCCGAATTTTCCATGCGAACCCAATCGAGCGACGGTCGCCGCCGCGCGCTTCCATAAGCGATTCCGTGTCAATTGGCACTGCCGGAGCAATCGATCGGCCGTTCAGATTTTCGCCAGCGCCGCCGAGTAGAAACCGTCCATGCCTCCCAATTCCGGCCAATAGTCGGGACGAAGGCGAATTCCTCCGTCTGCCGTTTGCCAGTCCTTTTCGAGACCGAGATGAACCGGGTCGATTCGCTTGACTGCAATTTCGCGGCTGCTTAAGAATTTTTCTACGCGCAGTTCGCCTTCCTCGGCCAGCAGGGAACACGTGCAGTAAAGAACAACGCCGCCCGGTTTCAAGAGTTCAAACGCTTTTTCGAGCAATCGATCCTGAAGTGATGTCAGTTCGCCAAGCGATTTTTCGTCCCGCACGAATGGGATGTCGGGATTCCTCCGAATCGTGCCGGACGACGAGCACGGCGCATCGACAACAACCGCGTCGAAATTCCCGCACCGGCTCCATTTCAGCGCATCCATCTCGACAATATCCGCGGACAATCCGGTTCGTTTTAAATTCGCTTTCAGCAATTCAAGGCGGGCGGCCGAGATGTCGCATGCGGTTACATTCGCGCCGGACGACGCGAGCTGCATTGTTTTGCCGCCCGGCGCCGCGCACATGTCGAGAATCCGCTTTCCGGACACGTCGCCTAGCATTCGAGCGGGAACGGCAGCCGCCATGTCCTGCACCCACCAGCGCCCTTCCTCGTAGCCAGGAAGGTTCGAGACCATTCGATTTCTCGGCATGCGAATACTGCCGGTGGGAAGCAATTCTCCGCAAAGCCGCAAAGCAATTTCTTCAGCCGAACCGGGGTCGGAGGGGGTTACGTCCAGCGGCGCGCCGTTTTCGTGCGCGGCTTCAATCGCTTTCAGAACCTTCCCGCCGAATTGGTTTTTGATCGGAGCCGACATCCATTTGGGAAGCCTGTTCGCCGCTGCGGATGTCCAATGCATCCTTCCCTCGGTCGCGACCTGGCGCAAAACCGCGTTGGCCAGCCCGTTCAGCTTCCTTGAGCCGGAGCGTTCGCCCATGAGCATGACGCCCTGGTCAACGACAGCGTAGATAGCGCGGTCATGGCAAAATATTTCAGCGACGGAAAGGCGAAGCGAATTCTTCGCCCGTCCCTTCAAGGGCTTCGACATGAATACGCTCAAAACAGAATCGATCCGGTTCAAGTGCCTCAGCGCGAACTTGGCCAGGCGCATGGCCGCCGCCCTATCCTGCGGCTCGAATTTCGCTAATCGCGGCCATTCCGCTAGAATCGACAGCGGAACGCCCTCGATGACTACGCCGTCGAGCAATTCCGCCGCTAGCATTCGCTCGATGGAGGGCGATTTTCTCGCTTTGGCTCCCGCCGCGGCCCTTCGCTTGCCGGACATCACGACTCTACTCTAGGATAGACGACATGCATGATGCGCGAAATGTCACGGAATCAAATCCTGGAAACTTGCCGGCCGCGGCCTTGCGAGCCTTGAAGGAGGCGGAGGAACGGCGAATCGGCAAGCATTCCCAAGACAGAGCCCTTGAGATCGGAGGCCGCTCCGGTCCCGATCCCGTTCGATTCGGAGACTGGGAAAAAAACGGAATCGCATATGATTTTTGAAAGCGGCGCGGCTGCGCTTCCAGTTTCCGAGCCGGATTCGCCGATCGCGCCGGCGTCGGCCAAAGTCAAAGCGAAAGCACATCTCGCATGCTGTATTCGCCGGGCGGCCGGTCCAGTCCCCAGAGTGCCGCCTTGAGCGCTCCATGCGCGTAAATCGCCCTGTTGGTCGCTATGTGCCTTAATACGATTCGCTCGCCCTCCGCTGCGAAAATCACGTCGTGCTCGCCCGTTACGTCGCCGCCCCGCACCGCCGAGAATCCTATGGAGCCCCGCTTTCGCGGACCCGTAATGCCGTCGCGCCCCCGCACCGCGACGTCTTTGAGGATTTGGCCGCGCCCTTCGGCCGCCGCCTGGCCGAGCATTATCGCCGTTCCCGAAGGGGCGTCGACCTTGTGCCGGTGATGAGTTTCGAGAATTTCCACGTCGAAGTCTTCGTCCAGGGACCGGGCCACGGTTTTGACTATGTTCAGCAAAAGGTTGACACCCAGGCTCATATTGCCGGCCCGCACGATGGTCGTGTGCCTCGCCGCGGCGGAAATCCGTTCAAGGTCGGTGTCTTCAAATCCCGTTGATCCGATCACGTGCACGCATTTGGCTTGCGCGCAAAGCTCCGCAAGCTCTACGCTGGCCGCAGGAGCCGTGAAATCGATGAACGCCCTGATGCCGGCGAAGATTTCCAGCGGGTCGTCGCGAACGATGATGCCGTTCCCGGCGCCGCCCGCGCAAACGCCGAGATCCCGTCCTATCCATTCATGGCCCGGCCTTTCCGTTGCGCCGCGCAGGCTGGCCCTGCCGCTGGCCGCGACGGTTTCCGAGATTAATCTTCCCATCCGCCCCGAAACTCCGGCAACGGCGATGCCCGGCAATTCTTCCATCGAGTTCTTTCCCTTGTTTCAGCAATCGCTATCGTCTATCGCTGTCGCGTCTTTATTGCAAAGGCGCATGGGATCGCTGCAAAGAGGAAGCATTGCAAGCGGAGGGGCTCGTGGCAAGAAACATCTACAGCGGCAAGGACAGAAGCCAGCGGCAGCTGCGCGTAGGCGAAACCGTAAGGCGAACGCTGGCCCCGATTGTCGCGCAAGGGTTCGGCGACGACCTGAATTACCAGAACGTTTCAATTACGGTCGGCGAAGTGCGCATGTCGCCGGACCTTCGACGAGCCACGGTTTTCGTACTTCCGCTCGGCGGCGAGCAGGCCGAGGAAGTCGTTGCCGCCCTGAACAAGGAACGAGCGGAAATCCGGCGCTGCATCAACAAGCAATTGACGCTAAAATATTCGCCTGCGCTGAAATTCGAATTGGATACGACGTTCGACAGGCTGGAAAAGACGCGGCGGCTGTTCGAACTCGAAGAAGTGCGCCGCGACCTAGAAAAAGCCGAAGAACATTGAGTCGCCGATCAAGAAAGCGCCGCGAATTCGGCCGCGACATTTCCGGATGGGTGGCCGTTGACAAGCCCGCCGGGCATTCGTCGGTCGAAACTCTGAACAAGACCAAGAAATCCTTTTCGGCGCGAAAGGCGGGGCATGCCGGGACTTTGGATCGCGCGGCCAGCGGCATTCTCGCGGTTGCATTCGGAGAGGCGACCAAGACGGTGCCTTACCTGACGGACGCTCTCAAGACATACAGGTTTACAGTCAGGTTCGGCCAATCGACCGACACCTGCGATGCCGACGGCGAAGTCGTTGCCACGTCGGAAAGCCGTCCGTCCGAAGCCGACATCTTGAATGCGCTTGCGGAATTCCGCGGCAATATTATGCAGGTGCCGCCCAAATTTTCCGCAATCAAGATCGATGGCGTAAGAGCGCATGAGCGAGCCCGAAGCGGAGAAGATTTCACGCCGGAAGCCAGAGCGCTGTTCGTCGCGGAGCTGGAGATGCTCGGCCGGCCCGACGCCGATCATGCGGAATTCCTGCTCACATGCGGCAAGGGAGGCTACGTTCGCTCTATCGCGCGGGACCTCGGCGAGTCGCTCGGATGCCTCGGCCATGCCGGTTCCCTAAGACGCATTCGATCCGGGCCGTTCGACGAGGAGTCCTGCCTTGCGCTGGAAACCGTCGAAGAATTGTCCGGATCCCCGGAACTGGACGAATTCCTTTTACCGCTCGAAACGGTGCTGATCGATCTGCCGGAACTCCGCTGCACCGCCGGCGCGGCCGCGCAATTGCGAAACGGCACCCCCGCGCCGGTGTTCGGCGACTTTCCGGATTACGGAGGAGAGGCTTGGGTATCCAGCGGCGGACGCGCGGTCGCCATCGGTGAATTTCGATCAGGCGAGCTAATTCCGAAGCGCGTATTTCGGGATTCCAAGGCGAGCGGCCGCCAATCCGAAGCTATCGAATGAAACCGCAAGTCCGGGGCATCGGAACGAAAGCGGGAAGCGCCGAAGCGTGATCATTCGGAACCATACTGAAAACGGCGTTCGCAGCGTTGCGGAGTACTCGAGCTGCGAGCGATACCGGTTCAAATTGCAGCGCAGCTGGCGCGAGTCCGATACCGGCATCTTGTTTATCATGCTGAACCCTTCAACCGCCACGGAATTGAGGAACGACCCGACGGTTGAGCGCTGCGAAAGGCGGGCGAGATCGATGGGGCACGGCGCCTATCGAGTATGCAATATCTTTGGCTGGCGCGACACCAGCCCCGCCGAATTGAAACGGGCCCGAGACCCGGTAGGACGCGGCAACGACGAAGCGATACTGGAGTCAAGCGATTGGGCCGACGCAATCGTATGCGCATGGGGAAATCACGGAAGCCATATGAATAGAGGCAGGGAGGTAGAGGCTCTTCTTCGCGATGCCGGCAAGGAATTGATGCACCTTGGATTGACTAAAATCGGCCAGCCGCAGCATCCGCTGTACATTTCCTATGCCAAGTCGCCCGTTCCTTGGACGCAAGGCGGATAGCCTGACGCCTTGCAGGAGAGAAGAATATGCCGGTCATCCAAAGGACCGGGCTAGTCCGCCGCGCTCGAGTTCGGCGCTTTCCGCGGAATTCCGAGCCGCTAAAGCCATTCGGCTTCCCCGGGAGTTCGGGAACAATGACGCAAAGTCTGCTAGTGTTGGATTTCAGCGGCGTAGCTGCCGGGGGCTGACGAAATGATCGAGTTCAGAGAATTTGACAAAATCAGGATTTTCACGAACGGAATCAATCTCTCCGCGCGGGTCGGAGGAAGCGGCCCTCCGCTCCTGCTACTGCACGGCTTTCCGCAGAACGGAAACTGCTGGGGGAAAATCGCTCCGGCGCTGTCCGAAAGCTATACGTGCATCGCGCCCGATTTGAGGGGCTATGGCGAAAGCGACAAGCCCGAGGACGATCCGAAGCACAGCTCGTATTCCAAGCGGACGATGGCCATGGATATTGCCGGAATTCTGGATTTCCTAGGCTTCGACAAAGTTCGAATTGCAGGGCACGACCGAGGCGCGAGAGTGGCCTATCGATTCGCACTGGATCATCCGAACCGGGTGGCGAAGCTCGCCATCCTCGACGTCGTGCCGACCGGAGACTTCTGGGCGGGCTGGAACGCGGAAATCGCCATAAGCGCCTATCACTGGACGTTTCTCGCGCAGCCGTCGCCGCTGCCGGAAAATATGATTTTAGCGGACCCGGATTCATTCGTCGACTGGACTATCGCTAGCTGGACGGCCCAAAAGTCATTGAGTCCTTTCGATTCGGCGTCGCTCGAGTCCTATCGAAGCCAGGCGCGCGAACGCGATTGCGTAGCCGCAATGTGCGCCGACTACAGAGCGGGCGCCTTCTTGGATCGACGTGTCGACAACGAAGATCGGCTGCGCGGGCGAATTATTCAATGCCCCGTTCATTTTATTTGGAGCGAGCGCGGCTTCCCCGCGAAAACTCCCGATCCCCTGGGAATCTGGAGGCGCTGGGCCGCGAACCTGACCGGCGAAATGATAAGGGGAAGCGGACATTTTATCATGGAGGAGCAACCGGAGGAAGCCGCCGGCGCGCTTTTGCGGTTTTTCGGAGACTCCGAGTCGAGATCAGGCGCCAAGTAGGAAGCCGCGGAATTTCAGGAGTCCCGGCAAAGCTCCACGCTCCTTGGATCATCCGGTCCCGATTGGCTTCGGACTCGGACAACCTCGGCTTTTTCGCGACGGCTTCGGGGCCGGCCATGAACGATGGCCGCGAAATGCCGAAAATAAATTCGAATTATTTCCCAAACAGCGCAAAAGTAGTTGCGAAAGCGCTTTATTTCCTAATTTGGCTGCAATATAAGCGGCGGTCGCTCGCACGGCGCGAGGATTCAACTGGGACGGCTGGACGACATCCTGGCTTGCCCGAAGGCATTAAATCACGGAGAAACGATGTCGATATCTTCTGCCGAAAAGGCTCGCCTCATCAAGGAATTCGCGACGAGCGAAAACGATAAGGGATCGCCCGAAGTCCAAGTCGCCATACTGACTTCCCGGATAAAGACGCTTACGGAACACTTCAAAATTCACAAGAAGGACAATCATTCCAGGCTGGGCCTCAAGAACATGGTCGCTCAACGCCGGAAACTCCTCGATTACGTGAAACGAAAGAACGAGGACAGATATCAAACCCTCATTAAGCGACTCGGACTTCGGCGCTAGGACCACCGGAGCCGGAATCGTTCGGCTACCACTGGTCTATCGGTCGGGAACCAATCCCGAACCGGTTCAGTTTTCAAATTTCGGCAGCTGAAATTATTGTTCATGCCGTTTTTGAAATTCATTTTAATATCCGGGCACCGAGAAAAACCAGCGTGCCCAATCGACCGATTCTAGGAACAATCGGTATCTGAAAGGCAAGAAATGTTTGAAATTATCAAAAAGCAAATTCAGTGGGGCGACGAAACGCTTGCATTGGAAACCGGCAAGATCGCCCGCCAGGCCGACGGCAGCGTTTTGGCGACTCTTGGCGAAACTAGCGTTCTCGCAGCCGTAACCTTTTCAAAGACGATGAAGCCGGATCAGGATTTCTTTCCGCTTACGGTTCATTACCAGGAGAAATACTACGCGTCGGGGAAAATTCCGGGCGGATTTTTCAAGCGCGAAGCGCGTCCAACTGAAAAGGAAACGCTGACCTCGCGCCTGATCGACCGACCAATCCGTCCCTTGTTCGCTGACGGATTCATGAACGAGGTCCAGGTAATCTGCACAGTGCTCTCGCACGACCTCGTCAACGACCCGGACATACTGGCCATGATCGCTGCCTCTGCGGCGCTTACAATCTCCGGCGTTCCGTTTCTTGGTCCGATCGCCGCAGTTCGCGTGGGATTTTCGCGGGGCGAATATGTCTTGAACCCGGTTGTTGACGACATGGACAACCTGCGCGCCAAGCCGGAGCAAAAACTCGATCTAGTCGTCGCCGGCACGCGCGATGCCGTAATGATGGTGGAATCCGAGGCTTATGAGTTGTCGGAAGACGAAATGCTTGGAGCGGTTCAGTTCGGGCACGAAAGCATCCAGCCCGTAATTGACCTCATTGTTGATCTGGCCGAAACCGCCGCCAAGCCGCCATTCGAATTCGAGCAGCCGAGCTACGGCGACTTGCTGGAACGCGTAAAGGATCTCGGAACCGAATCCGTAAGGCAGGCGTATTCAATCAACGACAAGCTTGCAAGACGGGATGCTCTCGCCGGCGCCCGAGCCGATATCGTGCGCACGCTGCCGGACCTTGACAGGGACAACTCCAATCTGCCGGATGCGCTCAAGAAATTGGAGTCGGAAGTCCTGCGCGGCGGCATAATTGGCGGCGGCTCTCGAATTGACGGAAGAGATACCGCTACCGTTCGACCGATTTCCTGCGAAGTAGGCTTTTTGCCGAGAACGCACGGGTCCGCTCTGTTTACCAGGGGAGAAACCCAGGCGATCGTGGTTACAACGCTCGGCACGGGAGAAGACGAGCAGATTGTCGATGCTCTGCACGGCAATTTTCGCTCGAACTTTTTGCTCCACTACAACTTCCCGCCTTATTCGGTCGGTGAATCGGGTAGGTTCGGCCCGCCGGGGCGCCGTGAAATCGGGCACGGCAAACTTGCCTGGCGAGCTCTCCAGGCAGTGCTGCCGGATGCCGGGGACTTCCCGTACACGATCAGGGTCGTCTCTGAAATCTCGGAGTCGAACGGTTCGTCCTCAATGGCCTCCGTATGCGGTTCATCTCTTTCGATGATGGATGCGGGCGTGCCGCTCAAGGCCCCGGTCGCCGGCATAGCCATGGGCCTGATACTCGAAAGCGACGGTCAGTTCGCGGTTCTAACCGACATATTGGGCGATGAAGATCACCTGGGAGACATGGATTTCAAGGTGGCGGGTACGGAACGCGGAATCACGTCGCTTCAAATGGACATAAAGGTCGCCGGCATTACAGCCGAAATCATGGCAAAAGCCCTGGCTCAGGCGAAAGATGCGAGATTGCATATTCTCGGCCTCATGGCGAACTCGATTACCGAGGCCGGCGAATTTTCAGTTCACGCGCCCCGAATTGAAACTATGTCGATCCCGCAGGACAAAATTAGAGAGGTCATCGGCACAGGCGGAAAAGTCATTCGAGAAATCGTGGAGACATCCGGAGCCAAAGTCGATGTAAACGACGACGGAATAATCAAGATCGCATCGCCAAACTCGGAAGCCATTTCCAAGGCTTACGACATGATTCACGCAATCGTCGCCGAGCCCGAGGTTGGAAAGATTTACAACGGCAAAGTCGTAAAGCTTATGGATTTCGGAGCTTTCGTAAACTTTTTCGGAAAGCGCGACGGCCTGGTTCATATTAGCCAAATAAATGAATCGCGCCTGCGCCACCCATCGGATGTCCTGAAGGAAGGGCAAGAAGTGAAGGTCAAGCTACTCGGTTTCGACGACCGCGGCAAAGTCAAGCTTTCGATGAAGCAAGTCGACCAAAAAACCGGAAAGCCCAACAGACCCTTCTCTTGACCAAAAGCTGGGATTTTCCGAATTCGCAGCCGCCGCAACAGAAAATAGAGTTCTTTCCCGACGCGCGGTCTACGCGGCAGCGAAACGCCTGAACGCGGATTGGCCTTCGATATAGTTCCAAAATCAAGGTTGAATGGTTCTTGATTGCGGCGACGGTTTCGGCGAGCGCAGACAACCGGATCGGCTATAGCGCTTGCGGCGCGAGTCTTGGCATCGCGGAATATTATTGACGCTTCCGGCGGCCGCCCTCCGTTCAAGATTCGCGCTTGTCCTCGCGTAACGCGGGGATCGCGGCGACGCGGTGCCATAAAATTTGTAAATTTTGCCATTGCGGCTTTAACGGGGAATCAAGCCTGTTCCGGTTTCCGGCTGCAGATCGCACCGAGAATTTCAATTGCCTTGCCCGACAGAATTTGATGAGCGAATTGCGTTCTGTTTGAAGGATCGCCGAAGCCGGAGACTTGGGAAATGAGCGATCCAAACACGGACAACATCCTTGAACTGGAAGTGAATGATTTTGGCCCGATCGCCGAAGCCAAGATTGATCCGCGCCCGTTAACTGTATTCATCGGGCCAAGTAACACCGGAAAATCCTATCTGGCAATTCTGATCTATGCATTGCACCGGTATTTCAGTAGCCGTGGCTGGCCTGGAGGTCGACGTTTTTCTCGAAGTTCGCCATTGCTTCACGGATTCGAAGCTAGTGAACTGGCCATGAATTCCATCAATGGGCTCCACGAATTTGCGGAAAGCTTAATCGCGGACACCGAAAAGCCGTCATTAGAAGAAGGCATTGCTCTTCCAGGATCGGTTATGGATGCAATTCGTTCCGGACTTGAAGAGCAAGGCCCATATTTCGGCAATGAAGTCGCGCGATGCTTCGGCATTGAAGAGGGCGGGGCGCTGATCCGTAAAGGCGGCAAGGGTGCCGCGCGAATTGGATTTCGCATGCCTCGCAAGAGTGATGTCGCGCCAATCGAACACGGATTAACCATTGGAACACAGGACAGCGAGTTCAATACCAAATTCCCCCTGAGCACCGAATTGCATGTCGGTGCCGGGAATGAGGACTACGCTGTCAAGGAGTTGCAAAGCTTGGCGATGGATATGATTTCGCCAGGTGGTCAAAACGAAGATCGTGCGAATTTTTATGCTTGGAGGCTATTGGAGGTCATAGCCGATCATTTCAGTCCCCAAATCGTCGGACCCTTGCATCGGCCGGCGTTCTATCTCCCTGCCGATCGGACCGGAATAATGCACGCCCACAGCGTGGTTGTCAGTGCCTTGATTAAAAATGCCGCAATGACCGGGCTGCGTCCGGCCGCACAAACGCCCATGCTTTCGGGTGTTCTGGCAGATTTTCTCGAACAGTTGATCAATCTCGATCTTCGAAGGAGCCTACGCCGAAATTTTCAACACGATCTCGACAAGCGGATCGAACGATCCATACTCCATGGATCGATAGGCGTGGATAAATCCGAGACAATCGGCTACCCGCGCTTCACGTACAGGCCAGAAAGGTGGAACGACAGTCTTTCCTTGATGAACGCTTCTTCGATGGTTTCAGAACTAGCGCCTGTAGTGCTGTACCTGCGCCATGTGGTCGGTCCCGGAAATGTACTTATCGTAGAGGAACCGGAAGCGCATTTGCATCCGGCAATGCAAGTTCAATTCACTCGTCAAATTGCAGCGTTTATTAAGAATGGTATCAGGGTAATCCTCACCACGCATAGTGAATGGGTACTTGAGGAACTCTCTAACATCGTTCATCGGTCTGAACTCTCAACCCTAAATCGAGACGCCGCGGATGAAACCAAGACCGCGTTGCATCCCGACAGCGTGGGGGTATGGCTTTTCAAACAAAGGAAACACCCAACAGGATCATTGATTCAGGAAATAAAATTGGACAAAGAAACCGGCCTCTTTCCGACAGACTATGATTTTGTCAGCGAGGAGCTATACAATGAAAGCGCGAAAATCTTCAGTCGCATTCAGAAAGAGACCGTCAATTGACAGGATCTGTTGCGGGACTGATGGAGAAAGCATTGACCGAATCAATGACTTCACGTGGAGCAATGTAGAATTGAGGTCAGTTCACTCCATTACCGACTAGACTCAGCGATTGACCATGCTGAAGGATCGGATATGCGCGTTCGGATCGTCGATATCGTCGGTCGATCAGCCCGTGTCGAGTGTTCTATGCGCGGCGAGGAAGCCGATAAGCACTGTTCATTCCATAAAAAAATCGGTCATAATTAGATCTAGTCGCCATTGTTCGAAGGAAAGGCGTACCTGAAAGTACAGCATGGAGCGCCAGCCATGATCGTGTCTTTTCTGTCAAGCTTCGCGTCNTGATTGAACCCTTCGATCAAAGCAAAGTCTCGATTGCAGGACAGGAGCGCACCTAGNTCCTGCATCCCGAGGTCGCGATAGAGTTCGGCATAGCGACACCGCGTCACATTGAAATCGAACCGGGTTTCCGACTTTTCAATGACTTCAATCTCCATTGCGCCGTCTTTTTGCCAATGGCGCAATGTATCTGCGAACGAATCCAAGGATGAACCATGATCCGCGGCCAGATTCGCACCTTCGTTTCGCGCTAGTTCGACGATAGTATTCGAGAGAATTCCCTCGACTTTTTCACGACCGAATTCTTCCATGAGAGCCTTCAATAAAGGCGCCAGTATTCTAGCCTCGACCTCGCGACGCTTGAGAACGCCCAACTGCTGGGAAAGCTTGTCCGGCGGCGAATTTGACTCCACGATAATCCCTTTCCGCCTTTCGGCCACGACTAAATCCGTTCCAAGATTGTATAATTCGATAAAATTTCCATGTAAATTATCATGAATCTACGCGCGCACCAGCCGGGCAGCCGGGAGCGCGACGACAACTTCGCGGCTGGAATCGCCTACTGCGACTCGCTGCCGCCGCTGGACTCGCCGGGCAAGCGGCGACGGCGCTAGGGCCGCAATCTCGCAATCCGCATGCTGGACTTCAGGGAGTAGGCGCTGCTCTTCGCGTGCGACCCCTCGGTTCCGGCAGCCACGACCTGCCGGAGCGCGCCCTGCGGATGCGCAAGATCCAGCGGAAGATTTCCGGCTGTTACCGAAACGGGACAAGCGCGGTGGTCCGGGCGAACCTGAGGATGATGCTGAAGACGGCGCTCAAGCAGGACTGGAACGCATTGGAGACGCTCGAGGCGGGCCCGGCGGCTGCAGCGGTCAAGCTGAAGACGTCGTAGCCAAGCTTCCAAACGAATCTCGCCCATAAGATGCCGAGCGGTCGCACGACGGTCGAATCTCGACGTGAAAATCCGAATCCCACGGGAAAAAAGATGGAAATTGGAACGTGACTAGTTACCGAATTTGTTGAATTTCGCCCGAAACCCGCTTTCCTGCACACGGAGCGAGGAAAGCGATCTGAAAATCTTTCCATCATCCCGATCTCGTTTCATGCATCCTCGTTGCGCTGTGAAAGTGGTTTTTACCGGATCGCCTTTTTGCAGCCAGTATTCAGCTGCCATTCACATCCTCGCCAGCATCAGAGAAATTGGTAATGGCCACGCTGCCATTCGGGAATTTGGCCACGATGTTCAATTCGCCGCCCATCGCTTCAATGCAGGAGCGAAGATTGGAGACATACATATCCATTCGCGTTTCCAGCCTGGCAACGGTCGGCGCTCTCACTTTTAGAACCTCTCCAACTGCCTTCCGTGTCATGGCCCGCGCCTTCCGCAACTCGTGAAGGGGCATTGCTGCGCGAAGCTCCTTCTTCCGGGCCTCAATCCGTTTCCGGCGTTCAGGAGGAAAATTCTCTGTCAGCCCGATAACGGCGTAATGTCCACTCATGGGATCTCTCCTTCGTATTTCAGTTCCTGCAGGTGTTCATCGTAGAGCCGGTCAACCCGCGGCAAGAGCCTTTCGTAAAATCGGTCGTCGCCTGTCTTATCTCCGCCGATCAGCAAAATGGCCGCGCGTTTCGGGTCAAAGGCGTAGAATATGCGAATGGGATTGCCGGCGCTTTGGGCACGAAGTTCGCGCATGCGACTGTGCAGTGAACCCGCTACTCCCGAAGAAAAGGGAAACTGCAGTTCGGAACCATGCTCATCCAGCAATTAATCTACTGCAACAATGTCGTCCTGTTCGTTCTCTGCAAGCTCCGTCCGCCAATCTCTGAACTCATTCATGTATTCGACATCCGAAGCCATATATTCCGTTACTCCATCAGTGGAAACTTGACAAGGTTTCCGCGACTCTCAAACTCCCTGCCGACAGTCTGCCCAGTACTGCGGCGAAATTGCGCGTGAGACGAGCCGGATCCGTACAGCGTCCCGGAAATGTGACCCGCCAATTAGCCTTCGGACATCCTCTTGGGCTAGCCGCGGGAATCGCGGTTGCCGCGTTGAAGGCCAAAGTCCTTGCGCAGGTCGTCGGCCGGGTTCCGAGGCTCCCTTCAGCAAACCGAGTTAACCAAGTCGGGATGAAAGCCCGAGCACAGCTAGTTGTTTGACTGTCCGTGTTGCGAGCCGCCAGTCGCCATGTCCTTTAAATCTCTATAGGCGGTGCACTCTACGGCTTTGTCCGAGGAGATTCGTTTTCGCAAACAACCGGGCGATTTGATGTATGGAGCTGTCTTCGGACAAAAGGAGTGGCTGCAACTCGATCACGCGTGCCTGTGCCTTAGGCGGCAATTTAAGAGCGCGAATCAAAACGGGCACTTGGCTTCATACTGGACCGCCTTGCCTCCAATCGGATGCCTGAACTCCAACCGCTCGGCATGAAGCTGCAGCCGGTCGGCAGCGGACGCGGCGCGGTCATCGGCATATAGCCGGTCGCCGAGGACGGGATGCCCGATTTCCTTCATGTGGACCCGAAGCTGATGGCTTCGCCCGGTCTCGGGAAACAAAAAGAGGCGGGTAGCGAGCTGTTCACGGCAAATCACTTGCCATCTAGTGGTGGCGGACCTACCGTTCAGCATATCGATTTTTTGCTTGGGACGGTTCGGCCAGTCGGCTGACAAAGGAAACTTGATTACGCCTCCGGACTCGGCGACGTGGCCGAATACTCTCGCGACATATGTTTTTTTGACTATTCTTTTTTCGAATTGGATGCCAAGATTCCGTTGCGCCGCTCTCGTCATGGCGAAAACCATCAGGCCGGACGTCGACATATCAAGCCGATGAACAAGCAAAGCTCCAGAGTATTCAGCTTTTACGCGAGATTCCAGGCAGTCGGAGAGGTCCGCGCTCTTTCCGGGAACCGAAAGCAGCCCGGACGGTTTGTCGACCAGCAACAAGGCGCCGTCTCGGTATACAACGGATAGGGGTTCGCAAGGCGGCGAATAGCGAAAGCCGCTCATGCCATGGATCGGGTCTCGCTTTCGCCCCAGCCGAAGCTTTGCATCTCCTGCAGTCGCGAAACAGTTCGCTGAAATGCGAACGCCCCCTCGCCTTCGATATACAATTTATCGGGCTCGGCATCCGCCGACGCGAATAGCTTTACTCCAGAATCATACAATGCGTCGATAAGCATTATGAACCGCCTTGCCTCATTGTAATTAGCACGAGAGAGTATCGGAATCTCGTCCAGCATCAGAACTCGCACGTATTTCGCAAGCTCTAGATAGTCGCCCGGGCCTAGCGGCTGGCCGCACAACTCCCAAAAACTGGCTCGCGCCACGCCGTTTCTAAATCGCGAGATGCCGACTTCACGACCCGTTACCTTCAATACAAGGGTTGTAGGCTCGCCTCCCGCCAAGGCCAGCCAAATTCGGTCCATTTCTTGATCGGCGGATTCATTCGCAGGGCAAAAGTACTTTCTCTCTCCCATTATTCGATTCTGGCGGTAGTCCGTTTCGCCAGCCAGGCGATGAACTGTCATTTTCTCGTGCAATAGATCAATGAAGGGCAAGAAGAGATTTCGATTCAGACCGTTTTCGTAGAGCCTTTCGGGAGCTTTGTTTGCCGTCGTGCAAATCGCCACGCCGGAGTCGAATAGACAGGCGAACAAGCGGCCAACGATCATTGCGTCGGCGATATCCTCAATTTGCATCTCGTCAAGGCACAGCAGCCGACTGTTGACTGAAATCTCTTTCGCAACAGGAGGTATCGCGTCGCTTACGCCCGTTTTTCGAACTTCGTGAAGACTCGAATGAATGCTCTGCATGAATTCCAGAAAATGAACTCGACTTTTTCTTTCAATCGGCGCTTTTTCGTAGAACATATCCATTAGCATGGACTTGCCGCAGCCGACGCTTCCCCAAATATAGAGCCCTTTGACGTTCGAATTGGTTTTTCGGCTAAAGATCCCCTTAATCAGGCTAGAGTCCCTGCTTCCATCCTTGATTCTTGATGCAAGCATCTCCAGTTCGCCGACAGCGGCGAGTTGATCCCGATCCGCTTGAATTCGTCCATCGGCAACCCGAATATTGTAAGATTCCAGGATTGAATTCACTTGCTCCGCCCAAAAATGAAAATCGATTAACGTTGTACGAAACAAGAGAATTCCGTAGCTGCCCCGGCAATTGGTTGCAAGCAATTCGAAAATGGCGCGGCGCTTTCCGGACAGGCGATTCCGGCGCCATGGAACTACGCCGACTTGCGCGTGCCGCCTGCCGAAATCGATCGCTGCAAGGGATCAGGAAAAATTCAGCCGGGTTTTGGGCGATTGCTCCGAAACCGTCTTTATACGTCTCGGCACCTCCGGTCGAATAGCAATTCGAACAAAGCGTTAATTGATCCATAGGACCGTGGTCGCAAAGACTGCGGTTAGTCGATAGTGGGTTCAAGCCGCGGCAAAGAATGCAAACCACTTCCGCCACGCAGCGGAATTACTCAGGATCAATTTTGGTTTCGCGTGCGAAATCAATCAAAAATCAAGATAGTAGATCTTGCGTTATTTCGACATTGCGCCCGAGGGCGACAAGACCCAAACTGACGGCGATAGAATGCCGTTCGGCCGTATTCCTTGCCAGCCGACCTCCGCAATCGAGAAGCGCTAAAGGAATTTCATCGTCGACATGCATGGCGGAAAAATGGACTTTAGGCGTTCTTGAGAATTCAAACCCCGGCAGTAGCTTTCGGTAATTCCGGGATCCTGCCCTGACCCGAGCATTTCGCCAGAAACCGCATTCGAATGAATGATCGCAAAAACTATCGCCCATTGGAAGAACCCTCGATTGGGCGCGAAATTTTCCGCGGCGGAACTAGCGGCCATTCGTGATCGGGAACGCTGCAGGCAAGGCTTATCCCAGCTTGCTTGCGCGCGCCAAAAGGCGGTTATCGCCATCCGAACAGCTGCGATTGCAGGGAGTCCTGGAACTGTTCGAGATTATTGGCAAATACGGCTAAATTCGTACTCGACTTGGAAATGCGATTCCCGTGCATCCGAAGCCGAGAGATCGAGGAATTGCCTTGCGCTAAAACCTTTGCTCGAAGGGACGAAACAGCATCCGCGGGATTATATTCCGCGGTGCTTGCGGCTTGTTGGAAGATCGAAGCTGAACCCGATCGGCGAGCGGGGCTTGTTGCGGCAACCGCAAATCTCGCCCTTTAGAACGAATAGAACGAGGAATTTGGGCCAAGCTTGCCTCGGAGCCTGGGAAGCTAGTTTCCTATGAGCCGGATCGCGACCGCGAAAATTCGCGTCGTTGCATGCCCGTGTTACTCAAGCTATAGCCGCTGCATGGACAAGGCACGGATACCGCTCTTTACTCCCGTTCTTATAGCGGGCTCCCTGATTATTCTCTTGAGCTTTGCGATCCGCGCAAGTTTCGGCGTGTTCCAGATTCCCATTGCCGAGGAATTCGGATGGCTTCGCGTTGAGTTTTCCCTAGCCATAGCCATACAGAATCTCGCGTGGGGCGTTGGCCAGCCGATTTTTGGAGCCATTGGCGAAAAGCTGGGCGATCGGTTGGCGATTATACTTGGAGCGATTATCTACGCCGCGGGACTTCTATTGTCGAGTTTCGCCGTTACGCCTGAAGCGCACCAATTCTATGAGATCCTGGTCGGGTTCGGAATTGCCGGCACCGGGTTCGGCGTGATCCTTAGCGTTGTCGGACGAGCAAGTTCCGACGAAAATCGCTCGCTGTCGCTTGGCATTGCAACCGCAGCAGGTTCGCTGGGCCAAGTTTTCGGAGCGCCGGTAGCCCAGTGGATGCTGGGATTCATGACCTGGCAGCTGGTATTCATCGCCTTCGCTTTCATCATTCTTTCCGTTCTGTTCGCAATTCCGTTCATTCGCGGGCCGAATACGTCCTCCCGGCAAATGCTGGAGGAAAGCCTAGGGCAGATCCTCGGCAAAGCCTGGCGCGATCCGTCCTTTACCTTGATTTTCGTCGGCTTTTTTTCCTGCGGCTACCAGATTGCGTTTCTAACTGCGCACTTCCCGGCTCTAGTTACCGAAATGTGCAGCGCGATCGACCCGTCGAGCACGCTTGCGGCGCTGGGCATAACGACCACGTCGTCGCTCGGGGCCATTGCGATCGCGCTGGTAGGATTGGCAAATATAATCGGCACGGTGGCGGCAGGATGGCTGGGCAAATACTTCCCGAAGAAATACCTCCTTGCTCTCATTTACACCGCGCGAACCATTGTTTCGGCCATATTCATCCTCCTGCCTATTACGCCGACAACTGTTATCGTTTTTTCTTTCGTCATGGGTTTGCTTTGGCTTGCGACGATACCTCTAACAAGCGGTTTGATTGCGCACATTTACGGCCTGCGCTATATGGGCACGCTTTACGGAATCATTTTCTTTTCCCACCAAATTGGAGGATTCCTCGGCGTGTGGCTAGGCGGCAATCTCTACGACGCGTACGGCAACTACACGGTCGTCTGGTGGGTGGGCATAGCAGTCGGCGCCTTGTCGGCCGTCGTGCATCTTCCGGTCAACGAAATGCCATTGAGATCTAGGCGGCGGGCGGCGGTCTAGAAGTCGCGCCTGAAATGCCGAATGATTGGTTGCCGCCATGGTCGAATCATCGTCTTCGCGATTAAACCGAGCCGGCGTTCGCCGGTCTTCTGGATTCGACTCTGGCAAGTCACGTTCCAGCATTTGAAGGAAGCCTTAGCCAATCCGTCGGCAATTCGAACCCGTTGAACGAAAGAGCCTAGGAGTAATAATTTTGAGTTCCAGCCCGCACGAAAGAAACAAGGCTGCTTTGCGGCCATTGCGAAACGCTCTTTACAATGGCGACATGCAGGCGGCGGAGAATGCGGTCAAATCAATTTTCGCCGAAAACGCGCTGATCCAATTGACCTATCCTTTCGAAACCCTAAGCGGGCCCGAGCAGCTCTCGCAGGACGTATTCGCGTCTCTAGCGAATGCCTTTCCCGACCTCGAACGGCGCGACACGATTGTCATCGGAGGCGCGGCCTCGAACGGGTCCGTCTGGGTTGGCTGCTGCGGATACTATACCGGATCGTTCCGGCGCCCATGGCTCGATATTCCGCCGACAGGCCACCAGGCATCCATGCGATTCCACGAGTTTTTCAGGTTCGAATCGGAACAGGTCGTCGAAATGCAGGCGCTTTGGGACATTCCCGAACTCATGATGCAGGCGCGCGCTTGGCCCATGTCCCCTAGCCTGGGCCGGGAATGGCACGTGCCTGGCCCGGCCACGCAGGACGGCCTTCTCCCGAACCTCGCCGGCGGAAACTGCGAAGTTAGCCTGAACATCGTCAGCAGCATGCTCGCGGCGCTCGGAAAGTTCGCCGAAGGCGGCGTCGAAGCCATGCGGCTGCCGGACTACTGGCATCCCGCCTGCAGCTGGTACGGCCCGGCTGGAATCGGCACTTGCCGCGGAATTCAAGGATTCCGCGATTGGCATCAAATTCCGTTCTTGAACGCGATGCCGGATCGCATCGGTTCGCTCGGAGCGGGAAATTTGTTTGCGGAAGGCGATTATGTCGGCTTTACGGCCTGGCCCGGCATGCGAATGACGATTAGCGGCGATGGCTGGCTGGGCATCGCGCCGTCGAACCGGAAAATCACGATGCGAAGCCTGGATTTCTGGCGATGCGAAGGCGATTTAATTCGCGAAAACTGGGTGCTCGTGGATATTCTGGATGTCTATTCGCAAATCGGAGTCGACGTATTTGCGAGAATGCGCGAATTCAACAAGGCACGCGGGACGCATCCGGGAAATTGAAGAATGAGCCGCGCGGGCCGCAATAGAATCCGCGCAAGTCGAATTCAGATTTTGCCGATCAAGATTTGCCGGCGGCTTGGCGATGGAACTTGATGTGGCTCTCGATGAAGGACATGATAAAGAAATAGCTGTGGTCGTATCCCTCCCGCAAGTGAAACGAGCCGTTCTGGCGGACATCGATCATCGCTTGCATCAATGATCCGGGCATTAGCAGATCGTAGAACGGGTCCTTCGTTCCCTGATCGATTAGAATCGGACCGGGAAATCCCGTCTCCTTCATAAGAATCGTGGAATCAAACCGCTCCCAAACCGATTCGTCCTCGCCCAGATACGCTAGAAACTGCTTGCGCCCCCAATCGGATTTCGTCGGATTCGCTATCGGCGCGAATGCCGAGACCGATCGAAACCTATCCGGATTCGACATGGCGACCGTCAATGCGCCGTGTCCGCCCATCGAATGGCCGCAAATGCCTTGCAGTTCGGGCGACAGCGGAAAACTGGAAAAAATCAATTTCGGAAGTTCGGATTCGATATATTTGCGCATTCCGTAATTTTTTGCCCAAGGCTCTTCAGTCGCATCTACGTAAAAGCCTGCGCCTTTTCCAAGATCGTAGGCTTCGTCATCCGGAACCGAGTCGCCGCGAGGCGACGTGTCCGGAAAAACAATTGCGACTCGGTGGCGATTGGCAAAATATTGCGCCATTGATTTGAGCATGGCGTTTTCGTGCGTGCAGGTTAGGCCCGAAAGAAACCAGATGACGGGAGTCGCATCGTTCCTGCAATCGGCCGGAAGAAACAACCCGAACGTCATATCGCATTGGCAAGATGTCGACTTATGCTTGTAGACGCCCTGAACGCCGTCGAAGCATTTGTTTTCCGAGACGATTTCCATAATTTCACCCCTTTGAGGAACTGGAATAGAGCGGGATTGAGCGGTTTTCTAAAATCCGGCGATTTCAGCCCGGAGCCGGGACGCCATTCGAAAAAATTTTCCGGCCGACAGCGAAATCAGGGAGTCCCGCGACCCGCGCACGCTATAGGCGAAATGCGCATCGGGGTTCAAGGGGGTCATATTCCTGCGCCAATCGCATAAAGCAGGCTGCTTCCGTCCGAACGCTATTCGCCGAGCTTAGCGATTGCGGAACGTGCCTTTGCCCTCCCATTCGACGGATTCGGCCCATGCCTCCTCCGGATTCGCAATTGCCTAAAGGATTTCCGCCGCCCGGCATCCGGAATGTGAAAGTAGACATGCTGATTCGAGCGCCTCGATCAAGAATACGGCGCGAAATATTTCGCCGCCCGCTTCGAACGGTCCCGCATTGAGCGGCGCACGAACCGAACAGACGGAAAAGCTATGCTACGCCGATGGCGATTCCAGCTGCGAATACGAGGGACCCGCCCAAAACGACCTGCATGGCCGCGCGGAAAAACGGCGTGTCCATATACTTGTTCTGTATCCATGCGATCGCCCAGAGTTCCAGAAATACGATAACGATCGCAATAGTGGTCGCGGTCCAGAAATCGGCGATAAGATACGGCAATGCATGGCCTAGCCCGCCGATTGTCGTCATCGTCCCGGATGCCAGCCCGCGCTTGAAAGGCGACCCCCTGCCGGACAATTGGCCGTCGTCGGACGCGGCTTCGGTAAATCCCATGGAAATTCCCGCGCCAACTGAAGCCGCCAAACCGACGATAAAAGTCGTGGACGTATCCCGCGTTGAAAACGCCGTCGCAAAAATCGGCGCGAGAGTCGACACCGATCCGTCCATCAACCCCGCGAGTCCGGGCTGCACCCAAACGAGCACGAGCTGGCGGCGGGAACGCCGGTTCTCGGAGTCTCGGGCGCCGGAATCGGCGGCTTCTCGATTAAGCGACGCGGCGGTTTCAATATGGCCGATTTCGGCTTCCGCCAAGTCTGCCAGCAGCTCGCGCGTAGTCGCATCGCGGCTGTGATGCGCCGCCTTCCTGTAGAACTCGGACGCCTGCCGCTCCATCGCTTCGGCTTCGGCGCGAATTTTATTCAATCCCAGGTTTTCAACCAGCCAAATCGGCCTTCGGCTGTAGAATCCGGCCACGTGCTCTCGCCGAATTAACGGAATCAGGTCTCCGAATCGCCGCTTGTGCAGTTCGATCAAGAGGCGCCTATGGCTCGACTCTT
>JGI24797J26694_1000719_pt1 | contig 20952 bp, 22 predicted proteins | sample PinacodermPK_FD_26694 | JGI IMG/M metagenome (IMG submission 26694) | reverse complement strand
CGCGTTCCCCGCCGTGAGCGACAGACTCGACGGCGCCGCCGGCGGGTCGTTGTCGTTGATCGTCACCGTGAGGGTGGCGCGCGTGCCCACCGTGTAGCCCGTGCCCGCGTTGATCCTGACGGTGTACGTCTCGTGCTCCTCGTTCACCGTGTCGTTGACGGGTAGGGCAATGCGAATCGTCGAATACGCGTCTGCCGCTGCCGAGAAGGTCGTGGCGTAGCCGCTCGTCAGGTCGTCCGCCAGGCTGGCCGGATTGCTGCTGCCGGCCGCATAGGTCACCGTGCCGCTTACGGCGGCGGAGATTGGAGATTCGCTGATTCGCAACTGCAGACCGTTCGAGTCACCCTCGGCGGTACTGTTGTTGGTGGCAGATGGCCATTGGAGAACCAATTCCGGCGTGCCCGACCCGAACACCCAGGCGCCGTTGCCGCCACTGTTCTTAGCCCGCACCCGTACCCGGTAGGTCGTGCCGTTGGTCAGTCCCGCGATGCCATCGGAACGAAACGCCAGATCGGTTGATTCGACCACCCAGGCGGTGGCTGGGTCGCTGCCCGAGGCCGTCGCGGAGTCGGTGACCGCGCCGTTGCCCGACGCCGGGGCCGAGGTGTAATGCACATCGTAGCCGGTCACCGTGCCCGTGGGCGCGGTCCAGCTCATACTCAGACTCGCGTCCCCCGCCGTGACGCTCAGGTTCGTCGGGGCGGCGAGGGTCGTGGAGGTCGTGGGGGCCGCGGGCGTGCCCGTCCCGAACACCCAGGCGCCGTTGGCGCTGCTGGTCTTCCCCCGCACCCGCACCCGGTAGGCGGTGCCGTTGGACAAGGATGAAATCGTCTGCGAGGCCGTCGTGCCGCTGCGGGTGACCGCCACCCAGGCCGCGGACGCGTCGCTGCCCGAGGCCGCCACGTTGTGCCTACCGTGCCCGCAGCCGCCGAGGTGTAATGCACATCGTAGCCGGTCACCGTGCCCGTGGGCGCGGTCCAGGTCAGGGATAGCTGCGCGTTGCCCGAAGAGACCTGGAGGTTGGTGGGGGCGGCGAGGGTTGTGGTCTGCTGGCCCACGGGGGTGCCGCTGCCGGTGACGAAACGGCTGCGGACGAAACTATTGCCCCCAGACCTTAATACGGCGAAAATTCGGACATTGTATGTCGTGCCGTTCTCAAGACCGGTAATGTTGTAGCTGGTGGCATCCCAGCCAAGACTGCTGGTGCTGGTGGTCCAGCTGGTGGCGGCTGCCGTCTTGTACTGAACCCAATGGCCGCTGTCGACGAAGCCGTCGGGAATATTGGCTGTCCAGGTCAGATTCAGACGCTGGTTACCTGCGTTGACGGTAAGATTTGTCGGACGGTATTCATCAATGTTTCTGTTATGCGGGGGCGCGGTCTGCGCCGGTGCCGGCGCGGGGTGGAACAGCGCCAGCGCGCCGAGCAGCAGCGCAGTGGGAGCAACCACCAGGCCGGGGGCGCCAGTGAACAGGCCGGGAACGGCCAGCAGCAGCGCCAGCAGACGGCGGCGGAAAGTAGCCTGATCAGAGGAACGCACTTCAGCTAGCTCTTTGGACGGGGAGCTTGTTGAAGGTGTGGGGGCAAGACGAGGCGCGCCAGCCTCCCGTTGAACGCCCCTCATGACACACCACTCCCGGTGTGCTGGACCTCTGGACCTCTTATACTCTTTCTCATATTCTTCCTGAGTTACGAAAGACACGTTTTTAACATTCTTTTCATTAACTGCCAAGTCTCCTCTCCATCCATCCACGCCCCACACCCATGGGACATCCTCTCCAAGATGCACCAGCTTCGGATCCGGCTTGTTTATGGGCTTCATGGAGGCTTGAAGACAGGGAAGAAGAAAGGTTCTTGCCAATTTCAGCCGGAGTTGCTCCCTCTGTCAAGCGTTCTTCTCTCTCCTTACCGATACAGGCCTGGCCAGATGGAAAGCGCAAGTTCCGGGGCGCCCTGGTGTTGTTCGGGATTCCCGCCAGTGCAGCGCCGTCCCGCGGTAGTCTCTGCAACGGCTGTAGTCTTGCCGTTCCATGACCGCCACCCTTCCCGGATCGTCCACCCAGGTGGAGACCAGCCACAGCACCCTCAAGGTGGACAGCAGCCTGCTGCGCTACGGCGCCCGAATCCACCGGCGACCCACCCGCACGGTGATGGTGGGAAACGTGCCCGTNGGTAGCAACCACCCGGTGGCGGTGCAGTCCATGATCAACGAGGACACCATGGACATCCCGGCGGCTGTGGCGGGAATNCGTCGCCTCGCTGACGCGGGCTGCGAAATCGTGCGGGTCACGACGCCCTCCCTGTCCCATGCCAGGGCCATGGGACACATCCGCCAGCAGTTGCGGGATGCGGGCTGCACGGTGCCCCTGGTGGCCGACGTCCACCACAACGGCGTCAAGATTGCCCTTGCGGCGGCTCAACACGTGGACAAGGTGCGCATTAACCCCGGCCTGTTCGTGTTTGATAAACCGGACCCCGACCGGCAAAGCTTCAGCCCTGCGGAATTTTCGGCAGCCGCGGCGCGGATCCGCAACGCCTTGCGCCCNCTGGTGGAACTGCTGAAGGAACAGAACAAGGCCCTGCGCATCGGTGTGAATCACGGCTCCCTGGCGGAGCGCATGGTCTTTACCCATGGAGATACGCCCCAGGGCATGGCGGAATCCGCCATGGAATTCATCCGCATCTGCGCCGAGATGGATTTCCACAACGTCGTGGTGTCCATGAAAGCGTCCCGGACATCGGTGATGTTGGCAGCCTATCGGCTCGTGGCGGATGCCATGGATGCGGAAGGATTCGACTATCCCCTGCACCTGGGCGTTACGGAGGCAGGAGACGGGGACTACGGACGCATCAAAAGCACGGCGGGAATTGCNACCCTGCTGGCGGAAGGNCTGGGGGACACCNTCCGTGTATCGCTGACGGAAGCGCCGGAGCGGGAAATTCCCGTCGGCTTCTCCATTCTCCAATCCCTCGGGCTGCGGAAAACCATGGTGGAGTACGTGGCGTGCCCAAGCTGTGGACGTACCCTGTTCAACCTGGAGGACGTGCTGAAACAGGTGCGGGCGGCCACAGCCCACCTGACCGGGTTGGATATCGCCGTGATGGGATGCATCGTCAACGGCCCCGGCGAGATGGCCGATGCAGACTACGGCTACGTGGGAAAGGCTGCGGGAACCATTTGTCTGTATCGGGGTCGTGAAGAAATCCGCGTGGTGCCGGAGTCCGAAGGTGTGGAGGCTCTCGTTGCCCTGATCAAGGAAGACGGCCGCTGGGTGGATCCCTGAACCGGGGCCGCCGTCGGCTCTCCTTGCCCGACTTAGCGGGACCTGGCCATCAGGGCCTCAACGAACTCGAACCCGTTGAAAGGGCGCAGATCACGGAGACCTTCACCGGCGCCGATAAAGCGGATGGGAAGATTGGCCTCGCTGGCCACAGCCAGAGCAACGCCCCCTTTGGCGCTGCCGTCCAGCTTGGTCATCACCACACCCGTGAGTCGGGCAGCCTGGGCAAACGCCAGGGCCTGACGCAAACCGTTCTGTCCCTGACTGGCATCCAGCACCAGCAGGGACTCGACCACCGCAGTGGGCGCCTTGCGGTCAACGACGGTGCGAATCTTGGCCAGCTCCTCCATCAGGTTGTGTTTGGTCTGTAAGCGGCCCGCAGTATCCACCAGCAACAACTCGACGCTCCTGGCCTGGGCCGCGCCAATGGCGTCAAACACCACGGCAGCCGGATCCGCATTGGCGGAAGGATTGGCAATCACCTCCACCTGGCTGCGCTCTGCCCAGATGCTCACCTGTTCCACTGCAGCAGCACGAAACGTGTCGGCGGCCGCCACCATGCAGCTATAGCCGCTGCGCACCGCCAGGTTGGCCAACTTGCCCAGGGTTGTGGTCTTGCCCACACCGTTGACCCCCACCAGCAGCCAGACGTTGAGCCGCTCTCGCTGCGGGGCCAGCAGGTCGCAACCTGTGGCGCGAATGGGACGCTCCAGTTGCTGCCGCAGTTGATCCTTCAGCAGACGGAGGCCCTCGTCAGGGGGGACCACCTCCTCGTTGACGCGGCGGCGCAGGGCGTCCAGCACGGCATCGGTGGCTTCTACACCCACGTCGGCCTGGAGTAACACCGCCTCCAGGTCATCCACGATTTCAGGGGTGAGGGGGTCGTCTCCCAGGCTGTTCAGCAACTGCGTGACCAGACCACGACGGGTTTTTTCCATGCCCTGCCGCAGTCGTCCCAGCCAGTGGATTTCCTCCAGGGACACGTCCTCCACCTTCCGGCCCTGTGCAGCAAGCACCTCGGCCGACCAGGTGAACTCCTCGTCAAAGTTGCCAAGATCGGGATCAGGCGCCTCCTCGCCATCACCCTTGTGGGGAGATTCTGCGCCAACGGCCTGTGCATCCAGCACCTTCTGCCGTTGTTCCCGTTCAGCGGCTGCCCTGGCCAGGAGACCCGTACCCGCTTCCGACGGCGGTGAAGACGGCGCCGCGGCCGCTGGTGTGACGGGTTGCGTTGCCGCAGCCGGTCGGGTTGCAGCGGCTTCGGCTCTGGCCGTCTGTTCGGCCTTCAGGCGCATATAGGCTGCCTTGGCCCAATCCAGGGTCTCCTGTGACGCTGCCGCGGTAGCGGCCCCTGGTTGCGGAGCGGTACCCCGCTCGACAGCCGCAGTCGTGCCGGCCGGCTCCACAGGAGTTGCCGAAACAGGAGGCTGCTCAGCCACCGGATCGGCTGGCGAAACCTCCGGAGACTTGTCCTGCGGAGACGGAGGATTCTCCTCGGCGGGCTTGTTCACCCGACGGCGTCTAAACCAGTCGAACACCATGACCTCATGCTCCAGTGACGGCCAACTGCGCTGCTGTCAAGCGTCGCAGGATGCCGTTGATGCGCCGTCGTCCTTCCGTATCGCTGTAGGCGCTGGCAAGGGCAACGGCCTCGTTGCACACAACTGCCACCGGGGTATCCAACACCATCAACTCCGCTGCCGCCAAGCGCAGAATGTTGCGATCCACCTGGGGAAGTCGGGCCAGCCGCCAGCCTTCCATCACGTCGTCCAGTTGCCGATCCAGCGTGGCGCGACGATCCTTCACGGCTGCCGCCAATTCCAGGCAACGGCTTCGCACCTGCTCCTGTTCAGCCGCCAGCAGCAACCGCGGCAGATCCAGCACGGCAGAGAGTCGGTTGATCACCTGCTCCGCCTTCTCCAACCCCATCCGCAGGTTGTCCCGTGCATTGGTCAGTTCACGGGATTCCAGTTCACTCTCCAGAGCATGTTGTTGCGCCGTGTGCAGATCCTGGGCAGAGCGTTCCAGAGCGTCGCGCATGTGGCCATGCAAGGTGGCAAGGGCCGCAAGCAGCAGGTCGTCCAGCGTCAGGTCGTGGGTGGTTGTCTTGTCGCTGATCTGCCCCAGGATGAGAAAGGCCAGCTCTCGCGCCAGGGAACGGCTTGATCGAGCCATGGTGTCAGGCTCCGCCTGAAGGGGAATAGGAGATGGTCGGTCCCTGTGGATACAGACCCTCGGAAGGCGCAGAGGACTTCTGATCCGGACTGAGAATGCCGGCCGAGATGATGGTGCGGAAGGCCATATCTACCGGGATATCAAGGGTTTTCACGTCTTTCTCCGCCACCAGTGCATACCAGCCGGTGGTGGGGTTTGGAGACGTGGGAATGAAAATATTGATCATGGGTTCGGGGAAGAGGGGCTGCAGGGACCGACCCGCCGAACCCGTCACAAAGGCCAGGGCAAAGATGCCCTCCCTGGGATATTCCACCAGCACCACCCGGCGAAACCGGCTTGCGTTGTCCCTGAGCAAGGTTTCCAGAAGCTGCTTCAGGGTTTTGTAGACCGTTCCGGCAAGGGGGATGCGGATGAGGCTGTCTTCTCCAAACGCAACAAGNGGCTTCACCACAGCGATGCGAGCCGCCAGNCCAATGAGCAGAATGCCCAGCAGCGGCACCACTAGCCCCACCATCAAGTTGATGAAGCTCAGCAGCAAGGGATTTTGCGTTTGCAGGGGGTTGAACTGCTTGGGAACAGACGTCAGGAACTCCACGGCCCACCGAGCCACGATGGTGGACAGCCAAAGCGTTGTGGCCAGTGGGATCACCACCGCCAAGCCGGTCAACAGGTCGTTTTTCAGATCGTTACGCAAGCGGACAAGGGGTCCTGGTCCTATGTCTTTCCTGGACTCCGGCATAATCCTCCCGGGTTCTCCAACTCGGCATGGTGGACAACGGAGTCTAATCCTCCGGCTGGTGGTCTTTGGACGGCGATTTTCCGTTTTCAACACCTGCCAGAGCAACACCGGCGACGATGGCTGCCGCCACCGCCAGCGCCGCATCGGGTAACTGGCTGAACAACCGTGTTCCCCAACCTTCCCGCACCCCTGCCGTGGAATGGCTCTCCTGCACCTGCTGCAGTTGGTTCAGATCCTGAAGGACAATTTGCTCCAGGGCGGTTACGGTCTCTTCGGCGTCAGCGTCCGGGGGAAGGCTGGGGAAGCCGGCCCGTAACTCTTCCAGGCGCCCAGGCTCGGCCAGTTCATCCAGAAACCCGGAGGACTGGATGCGCTCCAACTCCTCCCGCAACTGAACAGCCTCTTGCTCCATGCCAACCTGCTGCCGGGCAAAGTCCTGCCGCAACTCCATCTCCACAAGAATTGCGCTGCCCAGGAAGAGGACAGCCAGCAGGACGGCCAGCACCGTGGTGAGTCGCCACGTCAGCCGCCGGGCCATGGCCAGGGCTTTGCCTGGTAAGGATCCGGCATTGGCCTGGAGCGCCATGGCGGCAATCAACAAGCCCACCAGAGCCATGGGGCCATGGTCGTGAACCGTAAACGCCAAGGCGCCCCTGAGCGCACCGGGCTCACCTCCCCGGGTGCCTACCACAACGGCCAGCAACTTCAGCAGCAGCACCGTGGTGAGCGCCAGCCCGATCCATGGAAACAATAAGGTCCGCCAACGCATGCTTGAAAAGACGACGTTGCCTCATCCTGCCTTCGCTACGGTCCTGAATCAAGAACAATCTCGTGCTCGTGTCTTCTTTCGTGGATTCGGTTGCCCCAGGTTCACTGCAATCGGAAGACGTGGCCGCATGGCGCCAGCGCTGGCAAGAGAGCAACACCCCCTGGAATCTGGGCCGGGCAGCACCGGAACTGGTGACCGTCCTCGGCGCCTGGCGGACAGCGGGACGCGCCCTTGTTCCTGGCTGCGGTCATGGCCATGAGGCCTCCCTGTTGCAGGATCTGGGCTGGAACACCGTGGGTCTGGACGTTGCTCCGGAAGCTCTGGCCGCGGCCCGTCAACGGGACCCGCGCCCCCAATGGCACTGCGGGGACGTTCTGAATCCACCGTCGATCTGGCAGGGAAGCTTCGACCTGGTGCTGGAGCACACCTGCTTCTGTGCATTGCCACCCCGCTGCCGCCAAACCTATGCCCAGGCGGTTACCACCCTGCTGCAATCCGGTGGGCATTTTCTGGGCTTGTTCTGGTGCCATTCCCGTCCCGACGGACCTCCCTTTGGCTCTACGCCCCAGGAATTGAAGACGTGTTTTGGCAGCGGACTGCGGTTGATCACCCTCCAGCAGGCACGACATTCCGTGCAGGACCGTTGTGGGGAAGAGTGGTTAGGCCAATGGCAAAAACCGTGACCCAATCCACAATTTACGAAAAAGCCAGTTCTACACTCCATGGTGGCTGCCCTGATTGTTCCCCCGTTGGGTGCCTCCGAACAGTTGGCTTTGCTCTGGGCCGTNGCTGTTGCCGTCGGGGCAATGGCGCGGCTTGCGTCACGCCTCCTGGCCATCCCGGCAGTTGTGTTGCTGCTGGCTGGTGGATTGTTCACGGGTCGCCAGGGCCTGGGCCTGATCGAACCCCTTGAGTTGGGCTCCGGACTGGAAACAGCCGTAGAACTCCTGGTGGCCCTGGTGCTGTTCGAGGGGGGGCTGGGTTTGCGGGTGCCGGACTCCCTTCTGGGACGCCGTCTGCGCAAGCTGGTGATCTTCGGCCTGCCGGTAACCCTGGCGGGTGGACTGCTGATGGCCCACTACTGGGCCCAGTTGAGTTGGGAGCTGGCAGCCCTGTTCTCCGCTGTTGTTTCCGCCACAGGACCCACAGTGATCGCACCGTTGGTGCGTCAGATGGGGTTACAGCGCCCCCTGGCAAAGATTCTGGAAGGCGAGGGACTGCTGGTGGAGCCCGTTGCCGCCGTGGGAGCCCTGGTGGTTCTCCAGTGGATTCTGGAACCGTTCACCACCAACTACGGGGTTCTGGTGATGGAACTCCTGAGTCGGCTCGGTCTGGGTTCCCTCTTGGGGGCTCTGGCCGGTGGGTTGTTGTCGCTTCTGCTCCAGCGCTTACCGAACGAGCCAACGGATTCCGTGCGGTTGCAGCTTTGTCTGGGCGTCTTGATGCTGTTGTCGGTGGGTTGTGAGCAGTTGATTGGCCCGGCAGCAGGGCTACCGGCTGCAGCCGTGGCCGGCTTTACGGTGGGCTGCATTCTGGAAACCCGGTTGGGGGAACTGGAAGCCCAGCTCAGTCAACTGGCCCAGTTGGCGGTGACTCTCCTCTTTCCTCTTCTGGCCGCGGACGTCACCTGGTCCGACCTCAGTCCTCTGGGCTGGAGAGGCATTGCCTGTGTGTCGAGCCTGATGCTGGTGGTGCGTCCCTTGGCGGTAATGCTCGGTAGCGTTGGCTCCGACCTCTCCTGGCCCCAGAAGATCTTCCTGGGCTGGATGGCGCCGCGGGGCATTGTCAGCGCCTCCACCGCCAGCCTGTTTGCCTTGCGTCTGGAGGAAGCGGGAATTCTGGGGGCAAGCCGGGTACAGGGATTGGTGTTTCTCACCATCCTGATGACCGTCACCCTCAACGGCCTCGTTGCACCGTTGCTGGCCCACTGGCTGCAACTCACCGAAGGACCGCCCGCAGTCGGGGATCATCCTCCCCCACTCCGTGAAGCAGCTCCCAGGAGAGCAGCAGATCCGGACCGTGCAAGCACCCCAGAAGGGCCGCCCGAACCCCCTTCATCACCACTCCCTTCTTGACCCCTGCCGCCCGGGCCGCTGCGGTGAGCAGCTCCTTGGCTGCCGCCGCGTTGAACGTCCGGGGTCGGTGCTGAAGGATGTAGTGCAAGGCCGCTTGGCAAGCCTCGATGTGCAGTTGCGCACGGCTGGCATCGTCCAATTCCGGTGGACCGAGGAACGGGCGCGCCTGCTCCACCCCGTCCTGGAGCACCACCAGAGACGGCCCCAGCAGGGCTGCCAGTTGTTCCTGCCAGGCCNGGGGTTGGCTGGTGTCGAGCCCGGCCTGCTGCCATCGCGGTAACAGGGCATTCCGCAGCGTGGCCCCATCCATGGCGTGGAGCGCCTGGCTGTTCAGCCAGTTGAGCTTGTCCCAGTCGAAGCGGCCCCCAGCCTTGTTGACCCTGTCAAAACCGAACACAGGGGCAGCATCCGCCAAGCCGAAGCGCTCTCCCAACTCGACCGGCGGCGACCAGCCCAGAAGGCACATGTAGTTGCTAACGGCAGCAGCGGTGTAGCCCAGGGCTTGAAAGTCGGCAATGGAGGTGACCCCGTCCCGCTTGGAGAGCTTGCGACCCTCCTTGTTCAAGATGAGCGGGGTGTGGGCAAAGCAAGGCGGCGGAGCGCCGAGGGCGTTGTAGAGCAGAAGTTGCTTGGCCGTGTTGGCGATGTGGTCTTCCCCTCGGATCACGTGGGTGATGCCCATGGCGATGTCGTCCACCACCACCGCCAGGTTGTAGAGGGGGTCCCCAATCCGGTCGGCAGGAGCACGGCGGGCAATGACCATGTCACCTCCCAGGTCGGCTCCTTGCCAGCGCATGGGACCACGCACCATGTCCTGCCAGAGAATGTCTTGCGTGTCGTCAATGCGGAAACGCACGACAGCATGGCGCCCCTCCTTATGGAAAGCGGCAATCCGCTCGGGGGACAAGTTGCGGTGGCGATTGTCGTAGCGGGGCGCCTGGTGGGCGGCCTGCCGGGCCTCCCGCATGGCGTTCAACTCGGCTTCGGTGGCATAGCACCGATAGGCCCGACCGTTGGCCAGGAGGGCAGCAATGGCCTCCTGATGGTCCCTGCTGCGCCGACTCTGGAACACGGGCTCCTCGTCCCAGTCCAGCCCCAGCCAACGCAGACCTGTCAGGATGCTGTCCGTGAACGCCGGNTGGGAGCGCTCCCGNTCCGTGTCCTCGATGCGAACCAGAAACCGGCCGCCGTGGCGGCGGGCAAACAGCCAGTTGAATACCGCTGTCCGGGCGGTACCCATGTGCAGGTTTCCCGTGGGGCTGGGCGCAATGCGAACGCGAACGGACACCTGGCGATTCCGGGATGGATGGAACTATTTAACCAACGGGACCGACGGGATTCGAACCCGCAACTTCCGCCGTGACAGGGCGGTGCTCTAACCGGTTGAACTACGGTCCCAGAAGCAGTTGNTCAGTCTACTGGTTGAGACTGGCAGACGTCAATGCCCCAACCCGGCCCCCATCAAGTGTTGCATTTGGGTAACCATGGCGGTGATGGTATCCGGATTGGCCGGTTTCCGGCNGTGACTCAGCAACTCACGGCCCAGCACGATGCAGCCCAGGTGGCTGAACTGGATCCGCAGGGCGGAGAGAACTTTCTGGCCGCCCCCACCGGAGTGGGTGGCCAGAGCAACGGGTTTGCCGTTGAACAGGGAACGGAAGTCCTCCGCAACGCGAGACAGCCAGGCAATGGCATTTGTGAGGCTTGGGGGAATCCCTCCGTTGTACTCCGGCGCACAAATCCATAGCCCACCAGCCTCCGCCATGGCTTGATGCAGTCGCTCGAAATCCGCTCCTGGCCCTTGAGCCTCTCCACGGGAGGTGTAGAAGCTCAACGCAAGGGCCGTGAGGTCAAGAACGCTTGCAGACAACCCTGCCGTTCGGCTGGCCGCCAGGACACGCTCCGCCAACTGGAGATTGTGATTGTGACTGGCCGTCAGGATGAGGAGGGGAGATGGCATGAACCCATGAACCTAAGGACGGAAACCGGCAGGCTCGATCAAGCGCACCTGGTTTCCCCTGGCCGTGAACTCACGACCCTGATCACTTTGCACCACCACACGGCCACCAGACTTCACACGAATCACGCGAGCCCGAACCCAGCCCATGGCTGCGGATTCAAGCACTTTGACCAGATCACCAGGCTGAAGATCCATGGAAAATCCTACTTGAAAATGAACCTCTAAAAAACAGGAGAGGCATCAGACGCGCCGTGGAGGATTCGAACCCCCGACATCAGGTTTTGGAGACCTGCGTTCTACCAACTGAACTAACGACGCAACAACCGATGCCCCTCATCAGGCAGCAACATCCTAAACGTTGCCGTTAGACGCCTCGATCAAACCGCTGCTTGACGCGGGTCGCCTTGCCCACACGGTTGCGCAGGTAGAACAGCTTTGCGCGGCGCACCTTGCCCCGGCGCCGCACGTTCACGGAGGCCGTCTGGGGTGAGTGAAGCATGAAGACCCGCTCGACGCCGACACCTTGAAAGATGCGGCGCACCGTGATGGTCTCGTGAAGACCGCTGTGGCGTTTGGCAATCACCACACCCTCGTAGGGCTGAATCCGTTCCTTGCCCCCCTCGCTGATTTTCACTCCCACTCTCACGGTATCGCCGACGAAAATGTCCGGCAGAGCATCCGCAGGCTTGAGTTGTTCACGCTCAAAGGCCTCGATCAGAGCTTGACCCTTGAGGGCGGGCGTAGCGGGCTGGGCAGTGGCAGCATTGCTGTCCGTCTCTGCTGACGGCTCGTCCAGGACATCCGGACTGATGGGGGCCGGGGTGCTCATGTCACCTCCGCTTCTCAATGAACAGTCATGAACTTTAGCGGATCTCCTTCCCTTTTGTCCCCATTGCCGTGGTCTTGAGGCGATTCCAGGCCAGAACGCTGCCCGTGCCCAGCAGCCACATCACCCCCACTGCCTCGGAGAGAACGTACAGGCTCTTGCCTGGAACACCGAGCCACTCCCCCTCATGGAGCACCATCAGCCAATGCACCTGCGCCTGCTCCAGACCCAGCCAGTCCTTGGCCAGGCGATAGGTCACACCCGTCAAGGCGCTGTTGAGCAAGGGCAGCAGCAGCAACGGCCCAAGACGGCCATGCCAACGACGCATCAGGCCAACGGTCTGCTGCCAGCTCAACACGTTCATGGTTGCGGCAGACTCCCTTGTCCGTGCATCTGCTTTAGGTTAGGGAGCCAGGTCAAGTCTCCATCGTGAACAAGCTCTTTGCTGACCTCCTGATTAAAAGCGGCGGCACCGGCGGCCCGCGCATTCGCCAGAGCAAGCGGGGCATTGAGACCAAATCGTCCCAGGAGCTTGTCAAGATGCGGCAAGCCAGCCGGATCGTGGCCACGGTCCTGAAGGAAATCATGGCGCTGGTGGAGCCGGGACAGACCACTGCGGATTTGGATGCCCATGCGGAACAACGCATTCGGGCCATGGGCGCCGTTCCCAGCTTCAAGGGCTATCATGGCTTCCCCGCGTCCATTTGCGCCAGCATCAACAACGAAGTGGTCCACGGTATTCCCAGCCGTAAGCGTGTCATTCGGGATGGAGACCTGCTGAAGGTGGATACCGGGGCCTGTTTCGAGGGCTTTCACGGGGATAGCTGCGTCACCGTTGCCGTGGGCGCCACCAGTGATGCCGCTCAACGTCTGAGCCGTGTGGCCCAGGAAGCACTGATGCAGGGTCTGGCCCAGGTGCGGGCAGGTAACACGCTGCTGGACATTGCCGGGGCGGTGCAAGATCACGTGGAGTCCCACGGCTATGCCGTCGTGGAGGACTACACAGGCCATGGCATTGGCCGCAACCTTCACGAGGAGCCCTCCGTCTTCAACTACCGCACCAACCAGTTGCCCAACGTGCGCTTGCGGCCGGGCATGACCCTGGCGGTGGAGCCCATCCTGAATGCAGGCGGAAGAGCCTGCCGCACCTTGCGGGACGGCTGGACCGTGGTGACCGAGGACGACTCCCTGTCCGCCCAGTGGGAGCACACGGTGGTGGTCACCCGGGACGGCTGCGACATCCTCACGGATCGGCTTTGAACGTGGCGTTGACTACGCTTGGGCGGGTGCAGAGGCGCCCATAGAGAGCACCCGTCACCCCGGCCAGGGGGGCCAGGATGTACGTGCAGGGATTGAAGCTCACGATGATCAAGCGCAGATCCCAGGCCACCAGATCCAGAATCCGCTCCGCCACAAAGCCGGCAGACATGGGACCGTAGGGGTTCAAGCCACTGCGAAACGGCCCCAGAACCAGACGCCGGACGGTGCAAGGCGCATCCAGACTCTGCAGGGTGAGCAGGGTACCCAGGCTGCGCTTGCTCACCTCGTAGACGGGGCTGAAGGCAGGACCCACCTCCGCCTCCGATGTGTTGACCCAGAGTTCACGGTGGATCCGCCGCTGATCCGGAAGTTGACGGGTCTGGCGCAGGAAAAGGTCGATCAAGGCCTGAGCACTCACGAGATTGGCCTGCAACGTCTCGGCAATGGCCGTGGCGTCACGGCGCCCAAGGGGATTGACGCCATGGTTGATCACCAGGATATCCACGTCCAGAAGCAGGGCTTCCAGCCCGGCATCAACCTGCCCGTTCCACACCAGCCAGCCCTGGATGAGGCCGTCATCTTCCGGGGCCGGGCGTCGGCTGACGCCAATCACAGTGGCCCCTCGACGTTGTAGTCCCTTGCGCAGCGCCGAACCCAGGGCGCCACCGGCTCCCGTGACGGCGACGCGCCTTGCCCAGGGATTGCAGCCCTCTTCCATGGGGTGTTACGGCCCTCCTGATGCGGGAATCCTCGTTTGTGTCACGTCTTGTTCCCCTGCCCGACAGCCCATGGAGACCTCCCCTCATCAACAGGCTAGCCAGAGCCGGAAACAGGTGTCGTTGTTTCGTCCCTACTGTGCGGCAGCGCCAGGGGCCAGGCATCTTGGGGATGCCATCGTCGTGTTCCGCCGAGGAGAACTCATGGGGGCCCGGCAGATTCAGGACGGTCAGCCCATCCCGTTTTCCTTGCGGTGGCAGCCTGGCCAGCTTCCAGCGGATCCGTGTCCTTGCACCTTGACCGTCGACACCGTCCCGGGAGCCTGCTATCGCTTCTCCGTTCCCGGTTATCAGGTTGTGCTCTGGCTCCTGGAGGTGTGCCGCAGCGGAGTGCATCATCCCACAGGCGAACAGGTTCCTGATCTGCCCCGGACCTTTTGGACGCAACTGTTTTCCGCGTAACGTTTCTGCTTAAAGTGCTTCCAGAACCGGGTCTGGCGTTGTCCATCACCATGTTGATCGGCTCGGCAGAGCCCTACAGCGGCAAATCCGCCCTTGTCCTGGGGGTTGCCCAGTGGTTGAAATCCCGGGGAATCAGCTTTTGCTACAGCAAACCGCTGGCCACCAGTCTGCAGCGCCAGCGCCAGCCCTCGGAACGTCTTTTTGACGATGATGCCCANTTGATCGGGGACATGCTCCAACTGGCGCCCACGGACTTGATTCCCTCCCTGGCGGCATCCGCGTCTACGGGACACCTTGACTTTGCCCATCTGGGGCAGGCCATGGAGCGGGATTATTTTCCAGCCCTGCAGCAGGAGTTGGAGGCCTCTACAGCCCAGGTGACCATCATGGAGGGTCCTGGCTCGTTNGCCGAGGGCTGCTGCTTCGGCTTGCACTTGCCAGCCCTGGCTGCCCGTCTGGATGCGCCAGTGCTGCTGATTCATCCCTGGCACGGCAGCACCAGCCTGGAACCGCTTTTCGATGCCTGCCAGCGTCTGGGAGGCCGGGCCATGGGCGTGGTGCTCAATGCCGTGGATCCGGAGGTCATCCCCTCCCTGCGGCGTGACCTGGAACATCTGCTGAAGCGTTTCAACCTGCCGTTGCTGGGCGTCCTGCCCCGCAGTCCCCTGTTGCGGAGTGTGAGTGTCCGTGAGTTGAGTCAGCGGCTGAACGCGGAGGTGCTGTGCTGTCCGGAGCGGCTGGATCTTCTTGTGGAAACCCTGTCCATCGGGGCCATGAGTGTCAATTCGGCCATGCAGGTCTTTCGGCAGCGGCGCAACATGGCTGTGGTGACCGGTGCAGACCGCACCGACATCCAACTGGCGGCCCTGGAAGCGTCCACCCAGTGCCTGATTCTCACAGGAGCGTCATCCCCCCTCCCGGAGTTGATCACCCGGGCTGGAGAGTTGGAAGTGCCCCTGTTGAAGGTGAGCAAGGACACCTTGAGCACGGTGGCGTTGGTGGAGCGGGCCTTTGGTCACGTGAGGCTCCATGAGCCCATCAAGGCCAGTTTCGCCTTGCGCCTGATACAGGAGAACTGCGACTTCACCCCCCTGATGGAGAGGCTCGATCTGCCCTACCCCTGAATCCCGATCCCGGCCGTTGTAAAAGCACCCGTGGAGCAGGGTGGCTGCTACCTTGCAAGAGCTTTGCATCACTCTTGCCCAGGTCCCTTGACGTGCCCCCGGTGGATCGGGTTGATACGCTGGCCCATGAGTTGGCCCTGCTGAACAGCCAGGCCAAACGGTCCATTGCCATGCTCGGATCACGGCATGTGGCCATGACCACATCCCATCTGGTGGAGTTGCTGGCCAGCGCCCTGGCGCGAGAAGGCCACAGCGTGCTCACCTCCGGCGCTTTGGGAACCAATGCCGCCGTGATNCGCGGTGTTCTGGCGGTCAACCCCGGCGCCTTGACGGTGGTTCTACCCCAAAGTCTTTCGCGTCAGAGCAAGGATTCACGCCAGCAGATGGAGCAGGTTCTTCACTTGGTGGAAAAGCCCGAGCACGACCACCTCTCGTTACAAGAGGCCAGTCGTCTTTGCAATAAGGAGATTATCGAGCGCTGTGACCAACTCNTCTGCATGGTGTTCCACGACAGCCACACGCTACTGGAAACAGCCCGGATGGCGGAAGATCAATGCCGACTGGTGAGTGTGCTCTACTTTGACTANCCTGGCAACCAACCAGTCCTTCAGCTNCACACCACCACANGCGCCATGGGTATCTGGCTCACCAGTTGGGGACTGATTGATTCAGGNGCCGTTCTGCTNGTTCTGCTGGNGCTGGNGGCGTTTCTTGCGCGCTGGCGTCGCTGANGACGGATCAGGCAGNGGAAGATCAGGCAATCTCCGCAAAGGACTCGCGGAAGGCTTCCAAGGTGGTGTCGATGTCGTTGTCGCTGTGGGCAAGGGAGGTGAAGCCTGCTTCAAAGCCACTGGGCGCCAGGTACACACCACGCTCCAGCATGGCGCGATGGAGCCGGCCAAAGCGCTCGTGATCCGCTTCCCTGGCATCGGCAAAGTTACGCACGGGCTGATCACGGAAGAAGAAACCGAACATGCCGCTGATGCTGCCGCCACTGACGGGCAGCCCCACCTCCCGGCCTGCTTCCAGGATTCCTGCCACCAGCCGCCTGGTGACGGTCTCCAGGTGGTCGTAGGCGCCGGGGCGTTGCAGCAGTTCCAGGGTTGCAATCCCGGCGGTCATGGCCAGGGGGTTGCCACTGAGGGTTCCGGCCTGGTACATGGGACCTTCCGGAGCCACCATGGCCATCACGTCGGCCCGACCGCCATAGGCGCCCACCGGCAAACCACCACCAATCACCTTGCCCATGGTGGTGAGATCGGGAGTGACGCCAAAGCGGACCTGGGCGCCACCGTAGGCAATGCGAAAGCCCGTCATCACCTCGTCGAACACCAGCAGGGATCCTTGATCCCGGGTGAGTTCCCGTAGACCCTCCAGAAAACCGGCATCCGGGGGAATGAAACCGGCATTGCCCACCACAGGCTCCAGGATCACGCCGGCAATCTGGTCCTGGTGGTCCGTAAACAGCGCCTTGACGGCTTCCAAATCGTTGTAAGGAGCGGTCAAGGTGGAGGCAGTGGCCGAACGGGGCACGCCCGGGGAATCAGGCAAGCCAAGGGTGGCCACGCCGGAGCCTGCCTTCACCAGGAACGTGTCCGCATGGCCGTGGTAGCAGCCCTCGAACTTGATCAATTTGTCCCGACCCGTGAAGGCGCGAATCAGCCGCAGGGCTGCCATGCACGCCTCCGTACCGGAGTTCACAAAGCGCACCTTCTCTACGGAAGGCACGGCCTCGATCACCATCTCCGCCAAGGTGTTCTCCAGCAGGCAGGGGGCGCCAAAGGAGGTACCCCGGTCCAGCGCCTCATGGAGAGCACCGATCACCTCGGCACGGGCATGGCCACAGATGGCTGGCCCCCAACTGCCCACGTAGTCGATGTAGCGGTTGCCGTCCGCGTCCCACACGGAGGAGCCTTTGACGTGATCAAAGACAATGGGTTTGCCGATAACCGAGCGAAACGCCCGGACCGGTGAATTCACGCCCCCCGGCATCAGCGCCTGGGCAGCGTCAAAGATCTCTTCGGAGCGGATCGTATTCAGCGAAGAAGCTGGAGCCACGTCGTCGAGTTCGATGGGTCAAACCTAAGGGTAAAACCATACCTCTAAGGGTCCATGGCAGCGCCGGACAACTCCACAACAACAGGGACATGGTCACTGGGTCGGGGTAGGCCCCGTTGCTGGCGATCAATCCAGCAGTCCTCTGCGGTGTCGTAGAGGTCCCGGGTCAGGTAAACGTGATCCAGACGCCAGCCCTGATTCCGCTGCCAGCCACCACTGCGGTAGTCCCACCAGCTCCAGTGGCCGTCTTCCGGGTGAAAGCGACGAAACACGTCCTTCAGATCCTGCCCCAGCACCACCTGCAGGGCTTCCCGTTCCTGTTCACTGGCCATGATGTGGCCCTTGAACCGCTGTGGGTCATGTAGATCCCTGTCTTCAGGAGCAACGTTGAAGTCCCCCACCATGCAGAGGGGCTCTCCCTGCTCCAGTTGGGTGGCCACATAGCGGCCCAGGCAGTTCAACCAGGCCAGCTTGTAGGCGTAGCTCTTGCTACCGACGGATGCCCCGTTGGGAACGTAAAGATCGAGGATGCGTAGACGGCCCAGGCGGCCGCTGATCACACGTTTTTGTTCACCGAGAACCACTGCCTCCCGGTCTTCCTCCAGTAACCCGTCAAAGCCGATGCGCACATCCTCCAGGGGTTGACGGCTGACGAGCGCCACACCGTTGTATGTCTTCTGACCACTGACGACCGCCCTGTAGCCAATGGCGTTCAGCGGGTCGTGGGGGAAGAGCTCATCGGCCACCTTGGTTTCCTGAAGACAGAGTACGTCCGGCTGGTGTGTCTCCAGCCAACTGACCACGTGCTCAAGGCGGGCGCGAAGGGAGTTGACGTTCCAGGTGGCGATGCGCATGAATTTCACAAACACACGGACTTCACAAACAAAAGATCGGGGAAACGGGAAACAAGGGCCAGGTGACCGGCACATTCCGTTCAAATTTCAGTCATAAAATTGGGGAACAGAACCCGATGGATGTGCCATGGTGCTCTTCAGACGCCTCATATTGCTCGCCTTGCCGGTTTCCCTGCTGAGCGCCACCATGGCGCGAGGGAATGAGTCCTCATCCTCCTCTGCCCCAGGCATCACGCGGGAAGACCAGCGGGAAGAGCGTTTCTATAACTTTGACAACGGCCGGCAATCAGGGGGGGGCTTTAAAGATCCCTCCGACCTGATCCGCAGGCTCCGGAACACCCGCAACCTTCAGTACGCCACGGACCCGGCCAAGACCGTGGATGCTGCCCTGGAGGACTTTGTGTGGCCGGATGAGTCGCCCCCGGAGGAGGACAGTGAGAAAAGTGAGGAAGTTGTTGAGGAAGTCGAGGAGGAAGCCGATAACAGCACGCCACCGGTGACAACCCCTTGACTCCCTCTCCTTGCCGTGGCTTCTTCTCCTCCCCCTCTTGCCTGGCCTGCCGTCCACAAACGCTTTGCTGCGGTACTGGGGGCCAACCGCGTCCTCAAACGCCGTGAAGATTTGCTGGCCTACGACTGCGACGGTCTGACCCTGCACCGCCACGCCCCCAACCTGGTGGTGCTGCCCCGCTCTGCTGCCGAGGTGGTAACTGCCGTGAAGCTTTGTGTCGAGTCGGGGCTCCCTTTTGTGGCCCGTGGCAGCGGCACCGGACTCTCCGGCGGGGCAATTTCCAGCGACGGGGCAGTGGTGATCGTCACCAGCCGGATGCGCCGCATTCTGGATGTTGACGTGGATAACCAGACGATTCTTGTGGAGCCCGGCGTCATCAACAACTGGGTCACCCGGGCGGTGGCGGGGGACGGCTTCTACTACGCCCCCGACCCTTCATCCCAAAACGTGTGCAGCATCGGCGGGAACGTTGCCGAGAACTCCGGCGGTGTGCATTGCTTGAAGTACGGCGTCACCAGCAACCACGTGCTGGAACTGGAGGTGGTGTTACCCGACGGCAGCCTCACCCGCTTTGGCGGCCATGTGGCTGAAATGCCTGGCCTGGACCTGCGCGGCCTCTTCATTGGCAGTGAAGGCACATTGGGCATTGCCACGGCCATCCGTCTGCGGCTGTTACGTCAACCGGAAGCCGTGCGGGTGTTGCTGGCTGATTTTGCCGCCATGGAGGCTGCCGGCGATGGGGTGCGGCGCATCATCGCGGCTGGCATCCTGCCCGCCGGAATGGAAATCATGGACAACTTCACCCTCAACGCCACGGAAGATCTGCTCCGGACCGGTGTCTACAACAGGCGTGCGGCGGCGGCCTTGCTGGTGGAGCTGGATGGTCAGGCCGCCGAGGTGGAGGCTGCCTGTCAAGCCACGGAAGACCTGCTGACAGCCGCGGGGGCTGAAGGCGTGCGGAAGGCTGATTCTCCTGCAGCGTGTGAGCGGCTGTGGGAGGGCCGCAAGGCGGCATTTGCCGCCATGGGTCGCATCAGCCCCAGCTACTACGTTCAAGACGGTGTGGTGCCCCGCAGTGCGCTGCCCAAGGTGCTCCAGGCCATTGCCGCCATCAGTCGGCGCTACGGCCTCCCCATTGCCAACGTGTTCCATGCCGGGGACGGCAACCTTCATCCCCTGATTCTTTACGATCACCACGAGCCGGGCATCGTCCAGCGGGTAGAGCAGGCCGGCGCGGACATCCTGCACCTTTGCGTAGAGATGGGGGGCAGTATTACGGGAGAACACGGCATTGGCGCAGACAAGCGCTGCGCCATGGCCCTGATGTTCAGCACCATGGATCTGGACACCATGACCCGTGTCCGCCAGGCCGTTGACCCCCAACAACGGGCCAACCCCAACAAGCTCTTCCCCACCCCAACCGGCTGCGCAGAAGCCTCCCGCCGTTCCGTGCGGGTACCGATGGAGGTGTATTGAACGGGACTTCTCCCTGTTTTTCCATCAGAGTTGTCTGGAGAAGGTGAGTTGTACGTTTTCGTTCAGGGAGGAGGTGCTGCTGCCTTCGCTGGAGCCGGAGCACTCCACGTTCCAGGCGGCGGCGGTCAAGGCGATGCCAAGGGTGATATGATGACTGCTGTTGTGACGGACCGGAGCCGGTGAGGCTTTCCAGTTGCTCGTCGGTTCAGAGGGAGGGACCCCTTCCAGCGCCACGCTGCCGGTGCCGTAGGAGGGTTGGAGTTGCAAGGCCAGGCCGGTACCGTCGGCGCGGGAGGAGACGCCCGGTTGGGCGCTGATGCCGGATTCTGCATAGCGGTCGTCGAAGCCGTAGACCCGACGACCTTGCAGGAAGCCGGAGAAGCGCTCTTTGCCGTAGTGGCCGAGCCATGCTCAGCAATCCCCAGAGGCGGAGGTGGTCGGGGGCTTATGCAGGATAGTGCCCAAAGTAAAGAAGGCAGGACCGACCCTGCCTTTTCAAGTTGTCTTATAGGTCTTGAATTAGGAAAGTGGGCGTTTTCTGTGGAGTTATTCTGATGTCCGGCTTTTCCCATGGCTTCACCCTGCTCCGTTGACGTTTGCATCTCCTCTCCCTCAGCAATGATTTTGCCGCACGGATTGCGCGGCAACGCCGGTTGGTGACCCAGGGC
>JGI24797J26694_1000677_pt1 | contig 21860 bp, 20 predicted proteins | sample PinacodermPK_FD_26694 | JGI IMG/M metagenome (IMG submission 26694) | reverse complement strand
GTCTCGCAAAATGATAGCGGCTTGGGCCGATGTAAGGCCGCCCCAAACCGGGGTTCCGGTTCCGGGCGCGTAGGCCGGGTCCAAAGCATCTATGTCAAACGACAGGTAGACCGGCCGATCGCCCAGCATCGACTTGATTTTCGAAGCGGTCGCCACGGGGCCGTCGATATGAACGGAACGGGCATCCAGGATATTGACGCCGAGAGTATCTGGATTGGTAGTCCGAATTCCGACCTGGACCGATGTTGCCGGATCAATCAGCCCGTCGCGCACCGCGTGGTAGAACATCGTGCCATGATCGATCCTGGACGGATTGCTGTCGAACCAAGTATCCGAGTGGGCGTCAAACTGCAGGAGCGACAGAGTCCCGAATTTTTCCGCGTGAGCCTTGAGCAAGGGATAGGTAATGAAATGATCTCCGCCGAGCGAAAGCACGGACACGTCTTCGCGAAGAATTCCGCTTATATGACGGTATGCGGCGGCAGGAAAATCCTCGATTCTCGCATGGTCGAAACCGAGGTCGCCTATATCCGCAATTTTCAGTTCCGTTAGCGGGTCAAATTTCCACCCGTAGGGCTTTTGGAATGCCATTTCGACGGAAGCTTCCCTAATTGCCCTAGGTCCGAAGCGCGCCCCCGGACGGTTCGTTGTAGCGCAGTCGAACGGAATCCCAGTAACCGCCAGATCGAGCCCCGAAAGGTCCTTCGTATACGTTCGCCTTAGGAAGCTGATTACTCCTGAGTAGGTGGATTCGCTGGAATGGCCCAGAAAGCCATCTCTCGTAATCGCCGTGTCGACAACCTTGCCATGCGATAATTCAGCCATTCAATTTCCAGTCTTTGCACGAGGATTCGAATTCATACTCGTGGTCTGCAAGCAATAATCGGCGGTGTTGATTTCTCAAGGGACCTAGCCCGAAGGCTTTTCTAGCGGCACTATCGGAAAAAACCAAATTCCGGAAGTTTCACTCCGTATTCCCGTTCGAATTTTAGTCCATGGCATGGACTTAGGACGGCTATAGCGCTTCAATATGGACTTGCGGGCTAATTTGCCATCGAACCAAAAGACGAGTAGAAAAACCTTAACTAAATTTTCGCATCGCTTGCGCAAATTGCCTTGGGGAATTTGGGCGTGCGCGTTTGCGGCCAAGAAGGAATACATTGTGCAGGCTAAAAATAATTTCTTTTTCCGCGCGGCTTGGAAGGCAGGCGTCTTCAACTTCATTCCGATAATTTTTTTAGCTCTGGCATTGGCATCTTGCAGCAGCGGCGTAACTCGCCCCGGCCTGTCGGAAAACACGCTTGACGTTGAACAGGCTCGAAAGGAATTGGCTGCAACCGGGTCTGAATTGAATCCGACGCGAAATCTCGATTCCAACCAACAAGCCATGGAATTTTCTCGAGCATTCAATAAAGTTCGACCCGCTGCAATGCGAGTCTGCTACCGCCTGCGGGCGCAAAACTGCGATGCCGTGGAATCGCTTTATCCGGAAATCATTCAAGACGACTCGTTCAATGCGTATGCGGACATCAACAACAAAATAGGTATGCACTCCGGGCTATTGAAACGAGCCGGTTCGGACGAAGAGATCGCGTTCGTCCTTGCGCATGAGTACGGCCATATAATGGGGGCGCATCCTGCTACGAAAATGCAGAACGCCTCGGCCGGAGCGCTGTTCGGCACCCTAATAGGCTTGGTAGCGGATGCATCGCTGTGCGATTCAGCGGAATCGTGCGATTACGGAATGACCCAGACTTTAGGCCAGACCGGGTTGGCAATCGGTGCCGTAGCCTACTCCGAAGACCAGGAACTTGAGGCGGACTACTATGCCGGGCTGATTTTAGCGGATGCAGGAATCGATCTGGAGGCCGGAAGCGAATCTCTAACCAGAATTGCTCTGATGGCAAATGAAGGCGGCAGCAATGCTTCGGCCTTTAGCTCGATGCTTCGAACCCACCCCTTGGGCGATAGGAGATTAGCGCGCTGGACGGTTAATCGGCGCGCCATGGAATATGCAATCGCCAGAAATCTCGGCTCCGATGAACTTTATATTCAAGACGCCGCGCAACAAGCCTCAGATGGAGACGGACAGAGTCCGGTTGCTTGGGTCAATCCGAAAACCGGAAGCAGCGGCTCCGTACGAGCGGACGGAGAATGGACCACCGAAGCGAGGCGGGTTTGCAGGCGAACAATCTGGACGAACGACAATAGAACCTTGGAAGCTCGCTTGCGAAAGGGAATATTGAACGTCTGCAAATCTTAGCATAATTCATTTGATATCCGGGATTCAGGTGCATGCTCGAACCCGGAATTGGCCGATTGGATGGCGTATCGAATGAACGAATTTAACCGGGAGGAATTCTGTGACTGAAATCACGCAATACGGAGCCGCGACAAATATTCCGCTATCGCCCGCCTTGCGGGCAGGCAATCTGATTTTCGTTTCGGGCCAGGTTCCGGTCGACGACGACGGCGCCGTCGTCGAGGGCATTGAAGCTCAAACACGCCTTGTCTTGGAAAAGGTTAGGGATTTGCTGGCCGAGGCGGGCGGTTCAATGGATAGAGTCGTTAAGACGACCGTATTCCTTACGGATAAGGAAGATTTCGCGGCCATGAACAAGGTATATTCGGAATTCTTCCCCGGAACGCCTCCGACGCGCTCAACCATTCGCTGCGAACTCATGATCGACATTAAAGTCGAGATCGAGGCGATCGCCGCGCTTTGAACCTGCGGAACAAGGATCTGCTTGCAGCGTGCGAATCGGCGAAAAAATTCAGCGGGAATGCCCGTATCGTCGAGATATTGTTGTTTACGCCGGAATACTTTGATTTATTCCTTGTGCGTGAGAGGCTTGGCTTGATGCGCGGGGTGCGCTCGGCCCGGCCGGCAATCGAATGAATCCAGGGCAGAAATGAATACTGTTTCGTTTTCCCAAATGAAATTCGGCACGAAGCGGGACTACGAATTGCTTGCCGAAAAAGAGAAGCCGTACTTCGCGCTGACCGCCGACAGGATTCTTGGCGAACTCGAAAGGCACGGCGAGGACACGCTTTCCGGCTACAAGATCACAAGGCTCCAGCACGGGCTGCAGGCTGCAACTCGCGCGTGCCGGGACGGCGCCGACCTCGACTGGATCATCGGCGCGCTTCTGCACGACATCGGCGACGGGCTCGCTCCGCAGAACCACGACAGATTTTCCGCGGAGGTCATCCGCCCGTTCGTTCGGGAAGAAGTGACTTGGGTTGTCGAACACCACGGCATTTTTCAATTGCTTTATTTCGCCGACCACTACGGGTGGGACAAGAACGCTCGCGAAAAGTACCGCGACAACATTTATTTCGATTCATGCTCGGAATTTTGCGAGCGATGGGACCAATCCTCGTTCGATCCGGAATATCAAGAGGAAGAATTGGCGTACTTCGAAACCATGCTTCGCGAAGTATTCAGCCGCACGGCCTACAGCCCCGAAATTATTCAGAAAGGCGTTGTCAGGGGATTGCCGCCGCAACCGGATTAACGGCGCCGCGAGTTGAATTCTAGGATTGCTACCGGTCAGGCATCGCCGAACAGGGCATCTTTGACAAGCCGGTGGAAGTGGTGAAGCGCGTGTTCTCCCCGGCCGGTTCTCTGCGGTTCCGCGATAACGGGGCCTTGGCTGTAGCCTTTGGATTTAAGGCCTCTTTGAACGCTTTCGCACAGGGCGACATCTTCGGGCATGAGCGTGTTGGAAACATAGTCGTCCCTGCCTTGATCGCTTTCGCCCGACACCGAGTACGAAATCCCCGTGAACAATGTCGTGTCCCGCCCGGACGGCCGGATAGCCGAGATGTTGATTTCTTCGGGCCCGGGCATGACATTCAAGGTGGTATTCGGCCAAAGGAACCAGAACGCGGATTCGCAATGCTCTTTTGGATCGAACGCGTAAGCGGAGTTTTGGATTCTCAAATCGTCGCAAAGTTGACGCGCCCAAAGGCCGAACGTATCGTGCCTATAGTTGTCCATGCAATGAATTTCCGAGAATGCGGGATGGGCATGGTCGCAGTGGTAGCATTCGACGTAATTATCCACGACAACCTTCCAGCCGGCATTGATCTCGATCTGCCCTTCGCCGTACGTTCCCGTTGGCGCTACATTGCCGAGAAACGGAACTCTCTCGCGGACATCCTCTTCCAAATCTCCCGCAAGGCTGGAAAGTGAATCGGCATTCGGATCAAGATTTACAAACACGCAATCGAGAAACACTTCCGTTCGAACTTCCTTCAGCGAATAGTCTTCTCTGCGGAAATCGGCGCGGCCGCCTGAACGCGGGGCTCCGCGTAGTCTGCCGTTCGTTTCGAATGACCATGCATGGTACGGGCAAACTATGACGCTGGAAATGTTTCCGGTTCCGTCGGGCAGGAGTTCATGCGCGCGGTGCTGGCACACATTGTAGAATCCGCGCAGAATTCCGTCCTGTCCCTTGATCGCAAAAACGTTTTGATCGCAGATGCGAACGGTTGCGTAGTCGCCGGCTTCCTTGAAACAGCTCAGGTGGCCGACCAACTGCCATGACCTGTAGAATATGCGCTCCTTTTCGAGTTCATAAATCTCCGGGTCGGTGTATAGCTTCGATGGCAGAGTAAACGACTCTTCCGCGATTTCGGTAAGCGGTTTCCGGAATGACTGGAGAAGTTGCGAATCTACTCCAGCGGAATGTTCGTCCAGCATTTTCTCTCCTTCCGCGAATAAAGACTTCGAATCTCGCCGCCCGCCAAACAATGGAACTCTCGGTCACCTCACATTGCGGCGATACTAAAGATACAACCGAAATCCATTGCCGGAAACCCGTAATCGTCGCTTAAGCTGTCCTTGGCGCTAGCTTTCCGAGATGACTATTCGCTGCTCGTGATTCGGCCTCCAGTCGCAAGGTTAATCTTCGCTCAGCAATTTTCCTTGAATTTCGTGTCGAATTTATCAAAACGGATTTGAATGATTTTTCATGACCGGAACATGTCCAGCCAATCAGGCACTTCTGGAGGAACCCCAGACATTTGCAGCTTTTGTTGCGGCAAGCCGATAATCGCCTTGAATTTAGCCGGGTGCAGCTGATGCTTGTCGAAAGCAGGAATGCGGCGGCATCGGTTCCTGCGGAATCGATTGCGCATCGGAATCGCAAAGCTAGCCTTGCAACATTCATTGACCTTTTCTGCGGGATTGGCGGCTTTCACTATGCCGCCGAATCACTCGGGCTGCGGTGCGTGTTCGCCAGCGAAATCGATGAAAACGCATGCTTGCAATACGAGCATAATTTCGGGCATCGGCCTGAGGGCGACATTACAAAGATTGAGACCAGCCGGATTCCCGACCATGATATTTTGTTTGGCGGTTTTCCCTGCCAGCCCTTTTCAATAATCGGCAAGCAGGATGGCTTCGCCGACAGGCGGGGAACCCTCATTTATGAAATTGTCCGAATTCTAAAGGGGAAAAAACCTCATGCGTTCGTATTGGAGAATGTAAAGCAGATTGTTTCGAACAACGAGGGCGGAACCATGCGCGCCATTCTGTCCGCTCTTTCCGCCGCCGGCTATGATTGCGATATGAGAGTTCTAAATGCGCTGGACTACGGTCTGCCGCAGAAACGCGAACGCGCAATTATCGTAGGATTTCGTAAAGGCTTGGAAGCCCCTTTCAGTTGGCCGGAAAGAAAAAGGAATTACAAGCCGCTTGCCAAGATACTGGAAACCAACCCTGACCAACGACACTATGTAAGCGAATATATCCGCGAGAGGCGCAAAGCCAGTCATTCGTCCCCCGAAACGCCGTCGATCTGGCACGAGAACAAGGGCGGTAATGTCAGCAGCCACCCGTTTTCTTGCGCTCTGCGAGCAGGAGCCTCCTATAATTACTTGCTCGTGAACGGAGAACGACGGCTAACGCCGCGCGAACAGCTGCGCTTGCAGGGGTTCCCTGAGCGATTCGAAATTATTGGCAGCGATAGCCAGATCAGAAAGCAAACAGGCAACGCCGTTCCTGTACCGATGATTCGCGCCGTAATTAAAGAAGTACTTCGTGCAGCCGGGCAAAGCGCGTAGCGGCTTCAAGGAAACGAGCATAATTCTCTCGGAGATTCCCCCTATCCCGTTATTCAAAAAATCGGGGAACGCAATGTTCTTCGAAAAGCGGCGGGACAGGACAATATTTCCGACAACGAGTGTCCCTAATTTTTCCGAGGCAATCGGCAGGCAAGATCCGAATAGGCCATGGGGCGCGGCCGAGTTCATTTGGAACGGCTGCCGCCGGTCTGCCAAAACTGTCCAGAATCCCACGCCTAGTCCACATGCGAATTGGCTTTCGCGAGTTTCTCGCGTAGCTTCTGCCGGGCCGCTCGCGCCAGCGGTATGCGGTAACCGCCTCTCGGAGATGAAGTAATGCGGTCTGGACGGCTTCGCCGCCGCCGACCTAGCCGAAAGCGGCGGCCTGGGGCAGGATGGACGCAGCTCTTGGGCGAAACGCTCTTAGGACAGGGCTCTGACCGAGTCGGTTCGAATTTGCCCAGAATCCGAGGCTAATGCCGATGGCCGTAGGTGGTCGGGGCAGTTGGATCATGGGTTTGCTTGCGCAAAAATACATGAGACGACATAGCCAGCAGCGGATTCGTTGGGCCTGACCGGGGTTTCACTCGAGCCTTCACCTCCCGAATCCAGATTATATTCGGGCAGCCCGTTCCGGGGGAAGGATTCCGAGGATGTCGCGGAATTTCCCGTCGGATAAGCCTTACTCGCCGAGCCTGCGGATTTGCGCCCAAGACATGGGAAAGCTCTCGCCGATCACGCCGGAGATAATTCCGGTGGACGGTGCGGTTCCCGGTCAGCCCGTTGCCGACTTCGGCGATCTCCCGTTCTTCCTTCACAGGAAGATTGGAAAACGGGCAGGCAGCGGTCGGGTCGGAGAAATCACAAACAGGTCCGGTTCGCCGTCCGATAGGCCTTCAGATCATCACTGAGCCGAAGCCCGGGCTGCGGATTACTTTATAACTGCGGATCCAGAGGCGCAAAATCCTATGTCGCGTTATGTACCTTTGTACAGATATGGTAAACGTTCGGTCGAGCGGTGGCGATCCGTTTTCGTTGTCCGGCTGTCTATCCCGACTTCCGCCGATGCCCTGGACGCTGCCGTGAACGGTTGTCCGGAGCGCGCGCCGCGCGGACTGCGCAATCGTGCCGGGGTTCCCCAAATACCGTGAACGCGGGAACCGCCAATTGCTTTATTTAATGTGGTTGCTCATACCCTCGATGCGCTTCTCGGCGAACCGCCTGCGCCACTTGCCGACCGTGTGCTCGTGCACCCCGATCCGCCCGGCGACCTCCCTGCTTCGGAGCCCTTCGGCGCAGAAAAGGATGATTCTGCAGCGGTCCGACAGCGACCTCGGCACCTTGTGATTGCGGACATGCGCCTCGAGGAATTCGCGCTCCTCGTCGCTCAGAACCACTTCCACCGCATTGACTCTCATCGAATCCGCCTCCACGATGATGCCGTTCGACGATTTGATAGCAACGATCATTACAAGAGACTAGGAGAGGATTTGGCGTAGGGTGCCGAATTGACCGTGCTTCGGCGATTTGTCAAACTCGACACGAATGAACCGATACGAATTTGCGTTGGCGCTTGATGCAAGCCGCCGTCGTCGCGGAAAGCGCGCGCGGCACTTGGATTGTGACTGCACCGAGGCTGCACCAGGCGGGCACCAAGGTCGTCAAAATCGAGGAGGCCGGCGTCGCCGTCAGGACAAAATGGCTTGGTTCGGTCGTCACCGAATGCGAACAGCACGTGGCAAGAGGAGCATACCATGAGGTACTACATGACCGGCGCGACCGGTTTTTTGTCCGCCTATGTCGTTCGCGATCTGGTGAAAGAGGGGCATATGGTGGTGGTGACCGATATTGCCCCGCACCCGGAATTCGTGGCGGACATGGTCGGTGATGAAACACTCATGAGTCAGGTCTCTTTCGAGCGTCTCGACGTGACCGATCTGGGCGCGATGATCCTGTCGATGAAGCGGCACAAGCCCCAGCGGGTCATCCACATGGCAACGCTACTGGGTGCCGCCAGTGATGCCAACCCGGGCTTGGCCATCCGCGTGATTCAGGGTGGTACCTACAACATCATGGTCGCCTGCGTCGCGCTGGACGTCGAGAAACTCGTCTACGCCAGTTCGGCCAACGTAACCGGCCTGCCGCATCTCTTCGAAGGCAACGAGGTGCCGAACGACGCGTTTCTGACTTCGGCCGACTTCTACGGTGTTCAGAAGATCGGCACCGAGCACCTGTCGCGTTTGTTCAAGGACAAATACGGCCTCGATTCTACCGGCCTGCGCTACATGTCAATCTATGGCTATGGAAAGGCGTTCAATGCGGCCCGCGGCAGCCTGTCGCCCTTCCATACTGAACTGATCGACAACCCTGCATCGGGCAAGCCTGGCAAGGTGCCATACGGCGACGCGCTCTTGGACTGGCTCTATGTCGAGGACGGCGCCCGCGCCACGGTTCTGGCTGCCAATACGCCTGACACTCCGTCGCGGGGCCTGAACATCTGCGGCCAGCGTGCCACGGTAAACGAAGTCGCCGTAACTGTGCGGAAATTCCTGCCTGACGCGGAGCTTGAGGTCGCGCCAGGCGACTGGAATTTCCCGCCGTATCTCTACGATGCCAAGACGACGGAAAACGAGATCGGCTACACGCCGGAGTACTCGCTCGAGGTAGGTCTGCGCAAGAACATCAACATGCTGCGCGCACGCAACGGCCTGCCGGAAGTCTGAGCGCGGCGCCCATCGAATAGGTAGAACTCGGCGCTTTGGGGCCGCCCTCCCCAGCTTGTCGCCAAGACCTCGCAGGAAAATCTGCGGAAATCCCGCGTCGCGCCACATTCGCCGGAGACGCCTCATGACCCATGAGGCGAGCTGGGTCGACGTCAGAAAGCCCGAGTTTTCCTACCTGACTCAGGTGCTCGAATCGGACAAAGCGCCGGCTCAGTCACGACGGCAATCCTCTCTGGCCGTTGACCCATGCCTAGGCAGATGCGATTTCCCTCAGCGCGTTCGCCAAAACTGTCAGCGGTAAAATTACAGGGCAATTCAACCTAGCTTGGAATTTCCGCTTCAGCTCTTTGCCGAATGTTGTACAGTCAAATACGACGTAGTCGGGCGCGATTTCCACCAATTCGTCTAGAAACACGTTCAGTTCCTCATCTGAAGGCTCCGGACCGAAGGATTTGGTAGTGAGGTTGCCCGAGTATCCCCGCCATCTATTCACTACATCTTCCGGCAAATCATCAGGATGCGTTATGATCACGCCCTGACCCTTTGCATTTATTGCCGAAAGGAAGTTGCGCACCAGCCGCCGAATTTCCAGATACATGCCGTCAAATTCGTAACCTGACCAAGGCTCCGTGCAGAGAACTGTTGCGACCTGAGCGCCCTGTCTTTCGAAATGCCTGAGCGCCTTCGGAATTCCGGCGTGAACGTGTCGTCTCGAAAAGAAGACCATATTGCCACTCGGCGGTAAATTCGTGTGAAGAATGCTCTCGCCCGGGTTGCGATCCAGGGCTTCGAAATCCTCAAAGGTCAACTCTTCAAGCGCGCCGAACTGAATGATCTCGGCGCTATCGCCCAATGCCTCCTCCAGCGGGGCAACCATATCGGGGCGAGGGGACTTGCCGAGCGGGATGACTCCAATCTTCATTTTCCTAACTTCCTCCATGCTTTTGGTCGCGGGTTTGAGTTCTATCGGCGGTCCTTTGGGTGCGCGAGATCAACCCGTGTAGGCCGCCCGCACTGCGCAGGCTAGTGAAGTCAACGGAAGGTACGCAGGGATACCCAGCCGAACCTGAATCCGATCTCTGAGTTCAGGGCTGAACCCGAAACAATCCAGAACCGCGTAAGAGTAACCGACCTTTTCAAGCTCTCGCATGATCACCTCGTGCTCTTCGTCGCTGCGACCGTCAGCCAGATAAACGAAGTCCTGATCTTCCACATCTGTCCAGCGGTCGATAGTGGCCTGTTTCTGGCCTTCGACATGGTAGAAGACCACGCCCTTGCCGTTGTAGCCCATCCCCGTGACCATGTCGTGCATCACCGAAAACACCTCGATCCACTGGCCATCGAACGTATAGCAGACCGGCCATTTTTCGGAACAGCACACAGCCACCATATCCGCGCCCTTGGCAGCCGCAACTTTGAGGTTTTCCTGCATAAGGTCGAGGACATGCCGCTTGGCAAAGCTGACCCGCCTGCCACCGGCGGCGGGCAGTGCCGTGACCAGCATGTGATCGTCGGGGCGCTGATCAAGTTCAAGGATCTCCTCATGGCTCAGCCCGTCGAGACATCCATGCTGGATGACCTCGACCCCGTCACCGACGATTTCCTGGATAGGTTCTAGCCAGTCGTTTCGCGGTGTTTGGCCAAGTGGCATTATGCAAAGCGTGGGTTTCATCAGAACAGGTCCTTTCGGTCCCGGAATCCCGTGAGTCCGGATTGTGAGATTTCCGTTAGGGGCACTTATACCAATCCCAGAAAGTTTTCGCACATGAACATGGCCTTGATTTGCCGGCGCGGCATCGGGTGTGAGACGTGCCCATGACCGATGCCAGCCTGCGCCGTCGAACACCGCCGGCGCGTGACGACCGTCGGGAACCGCGGCGCTGATGTCCATGACCGCCGCGGCGTCATCCGGGCAGATCGCGCTGAACAGATAGCAATAGCCGCGGCGATGGTCCCTTGGCACCCGAGGCCTGCCTGCCACGCTACGCCCAGTCGCGGGCGAGCATGCCTTTCCGGCCAATGCGCGCCTCGTCTTCGTACCAGTTGTCGACGGATGCCGGATCCGCGCCTTCCGGCAGGGCGGGCATCGCCAGTTCGCTGAAATTCAGCCGGAAATCCTCCTGCGCCTGCGGATCCGCCTTGGGGTGAAGCGGACGCGGTGGCACCTTCCGGAACCCGAGCGCCCGGACCGGCTCTAATGTCATCGACCGTGTGGTCGGTGTTCGTGATCGCGATGCCTGCTTGCATGTCGTCCTCCATGTGAGCTTTCAACACCCGCAATGTGGAGCAGGATGGCATCGGCCGCACACAGTTTGTCGCATCGCACCACGACATGATGTCCCTTCTTTGTTCATAGGCCATTGCTTTCTTGAATTGGTATTAGAGGCCACCTTGTTCCCCGCCATCCATCGGAATGGTCGCGCCGGTGATGAAGCTCGACATGTCGCTTGCAAGGAAGGCGACGACCTCGCCGAATTCGCGGGGCTCGCCGACGCGTTTGAGGGCCACGGGTTCGGCAAGCCTTGCGCGGGCTTCGTCTTCGGTGATGCCGTAGAAAGCGGAATCGCGTTCTACCCTGCGGTCCTGCAAGTCCGTCCGAATAGGGCCGGCGGCAATCGCATTGCATCGGATATTCTCGGGCCCGTGCTCGATCGCGATCACCTTGGTCGCATTGGTAATTGCAAGCTTGGTCGAGCCGTAAATCGCCGCCCCCTCATGCGCATTGAACGCCCAGACAGTTGAGTTGTTGATGATTGAACCGCCGCCCCGTTCGCGCATCGAGGGGATCACCGCCTTGGCCAACAGGACAGGGCCGGTGACGTGAACGGCGAATTGAAGGTCCCAGTTCTCCTTCTCGGTTTCAATGACCGGGCCATATCCGATCGTGACGCCGGCGTTGTTGAACAGGATGTCCACGCCTCCAAAGGACTCGATCGCGAAGGCGGCACAGGCCTCAATGTCGTCTTCGCTCGACACGTCCAGACTGCACCAGGCGGCCTCCGCGCCGCCGGCTTGCAGCTCCTCGACCCGTTTTTCCAGTTCGGGCTTTTCACCTTCGGCCAGATCGTCCTGTTTCAGATCGGACAGAACAATCGAGGCGCCGTATTCGGAAAGCACCTTGGCGGCGTTGAAGCCAATTCCGCGGGCAGCCGCGGCGCCGGTAATTATGGCGACCTTGCCTTTCAGGTTTGGCATGTCTGCAGTTTCCCGTCTTCACCGAAGTCATAAAGCCAATCGATGGGGCCACGCTCTTGCGCCATTCGCGCGCGGAGCCCTTTTGTCGCAGCTTCATCGAAACCGGAACCGTCGGCACTCAGCACCACGCCATAGTCCGCGTGTGCAGAGCTTTTGGAGATCTTCCGGTCTAACACGTCATCGACGACGATTCGCGGGTCGCGTTCGAGCGGGTCGCCGTAACCGCCACCGCCGCCGGTTTCGCGCACGAATATATCCCCGGTCTGGAGATCGATGACTTCCTTTGAGTGCAGGTGCTCTACCGTTCCGTCCACCCGTTCGATGTATGCGCGCCAGCGGGCGCCGGGTTTGCCGCCATAGATGCCCCAAGGGCTGGACAGCGATCGGTCATGACGGTGACAACAGCGCACCGGGCCTTTCAGGATCTCAAAGGAGCGCCGGATGCCAAGTCCGCCTCGGTATTTTCCCGGACCGCCGGAATCCATGCGCAGCTCATGGTCGCGAACCCGGACCGGATAGCGGGTTTCCCAAGCCTCTGTAGGCGTGGTTTGCACGTTCGTGAAGCCATGTTCCATATGGTCGAGGCCGTCGCAATCCGACCGTGCCCCGGTGCCGCCGGTCGTTAGGTCGGACGATCCGTAGATGTCGCCCGCATCATCCTTGCCGCTGAATGATGTCACCATGTTGCCGCCGGACGGGCTGGACACAGCTTCGTCCGGGCTTACGGCTTGAATGAGCGCGCCTTGCACGACATCGTAAGCGCGTTGTGCGATTTGACCGCGCAACGCCATGGGCGCGGGGCGCAGCGGGTTGAACAGGCTGCCTTCCGGGGCTCTGACGGTGATCGGCTTCACTGCGCCCTCGTTGAGTGGCAGGTTCGGGTCCGCCATGCCCCTGATCGTGGTATGCGCACCCGACTCGACGCCCGCCAAGTTCACGTTGATCGGTGCGGGCTGCTGGGGCGCGGTACCGGAGAAATCGACATTGATATCGCTGCCTTTGACCTCCACCCGGCATTTGATCGGCAGGCGCGGCAGATTGCGGGATTTGTTGTCGACCCAATCCGCGAACTCGTAAACACCATCCTTGAGCTTGGACAGTTCGGCACGCATCCGCGTCTCGGCCTGATCAAACAGGATATCGATCGCGGTATCAATCGTATCGAAGCCCATGGTCTCCGCCATTTCCTGGAAGCCTCGGACGCCGACGATGCACGCGGCGAGCTGCGCTTCGAGATCGCCTAGAACGGTGTCGGGGATGCGGACGTTGTAACGCACGAAGTCAAAGCTGGTCTTGACCGGCTTGCCTTCCTTCATCCACGGAACCGGCGGGATGATCAGGCCCTCCTGAAACAGCTCGGTCGTGTTGGCCGACATCGAGCCGGGTTCCTGGCCGCCCACGTCCTCGTGATGCGAAAGAGCGCCAGCAAATGCGACAGGCAGATCACGGTCTTCTACGAAAACCGGTGCAGCCATCAGAATGTCGGGCAAATGGCCGCCGCCCTGATAGGGGTCGTTAAGGATGAACGTGTCGCCCGGCTTCATGTCCTCCAGAGGGAATTCCTGGGTGATGATTCCGATCCCAGGTCGCATGGTCGTCAAATGGATCGGGCAGGCGCGGGCTTGGGTGATCGTTTCGCCGTTCGGCTTGAAAATTCCGCAGGAACAGTCTTCGCCTTCCTTTACGATTACGGCAACCGCCGACCGCAGCAGCGTATACTGCATCGCGTTTGCAATGGATTCCAACCGGTTGCGGATAACCTCTATGGTGATCGGATCGACGTTTCGTTTGAGCATGATGCTCGCCTTTCGACTTCAGCTCCGGATGATCATGTTGCCGGCGGCGTCTATCGCCGCCTCCTGCCCCTTGCCGATCACCACGGTCGTGTCCGGTTGATCGAAGATCGCAGGGCCTTCGATCCGAAATCCGACGGGAAGATCCATCCGCCGATATCTCGGTGTAGCGACTTCGCCCAAATCGGGGAATGATGCCCTGCATATGCCGGTCGGTTTGATGTCAGCCGCTTCCGCGGGAAGTGCGCCCGACACGGCATCGAATGGCAGAGGGTCCGCCGGTTGATAGCTGACCAGCCGCAAGTTTACGAGTTCAACGGTACGTTCACGGTTGAAATGCCCGAAGACGTCGTTGTGAACGCGGTGGAAGGCTTCAACGGCATCAGCGCGCCCTTGCTCGTCAAACACAGCCCCGAGCGGCACTTCAAGCTCGTAGCCCTGACCCTCATAGCGCATCTCCGCCGTTCGACGATGCAAGACCTTTACGCCATTCAAACCTTCGCTTGCGAGCGTCTCTTCACCCTGTGCCTCGAGTTTCCGGAACTCTTGCTCTACCAGGTCGCAATCCGCCTCGGCCGTGTCACGGATGAAAAAAGTGCGTACGCCGTCGGTTTCGAAGTCCGCGACCAACATGCCGAAGGCGGAGAGAGTGCCCGGCGAGCGAGGCACCAGGACCTCCTTGATTCCGATATCCTTCGCCACAGCGGGCGCAAAGGCACCGCCCCCGCCGCCGAAAGACACCATCGTCAGGTCGCGCGGGTCGATGCCGCGCTTGATGGTGACGAGCTTGATGGCTTCGGCCATCTGGCTGACAAGTATGCGGTAGACGCCCACCGCCGCCTCGACAGCGCTCATGCCAAGTCTGTCGCCAAGCTCCGTCAGCACCTTTTCGGCCAGGTCGGGGCGCAAGTTAACGGTCCCGTCGGCGAAGTACACCGGGTTGAGGTATCCAAGGACCATGATTGCGTCCGAAGAGGTCGGCTTGTCACCGCCCCAGTCGTAACAGGCGGGACCGGGATAGGAGCCCGCGCTCTCCGGTCCGACATGCAGGCCGCCGCCCTCGTCGATCCAGGCTATCGAGCCGCCGCCGGACCCGACTGTTTCTATGTCGACCATTGGTACTCGTAGCGGATACATCCCGATCCGGCTTTCGCGAGTGATTTGCGCCTTGCCATCCCGAATGAGACAGACGTCGGTCGATGTGCCGCCAACGTCAATGCCCACCAGTTCGCTGCGCCCTGCCATCTCGCCTACATAGCGGGTGGCGATCACCCCTGCGGCCGGGCCGGAGAGGAACATGGACACCGGCTTTGCCACCGTCATGTCCGCCGAAGCGATGCCGCCGCTCGACTGCATCAGGTGCAACCTCGCGCCCTTTCCCTCGTGCGCCAACCCGCCTTCGAGCTGTTTGACGTAGTGTTCAACCTTGGGGCGCACATAGGCGTCAAATGCTGTGGCGCAAACACGCTCGTATTCGCGGAAGGTGGGATTGACGCGGGAGGAGAGCGAAACCTTGAGGTTTGGAAAAGCCTCGGCCAGAATCTCGGCCGCTCGTTCTTCGTGGCGGTTGTTGCTGAAGGAGTTCAGGAAGCATATCGCCAGCGCTTCGATTCTGAACGCGTCCACCAATCGGCGGACTTCCTCGACCACCTGGGCCTCATCCAGAGGATTGACAATGTTGCCCTTGCCGTCGATCCGTTCCCGGATGCCTACGCGGAAGCGCCCGCGCGCCAGAAATCCAGGGGTCTCGGGCCCCGCGCGCATATCATATAGATTGCTACGCTTCATCCGGCCCATCTCCAACGCGTCCCGATGGCCTTCGGTTGTCAAGAGCCCCAAGCGCGCGCCCTTGCGTTCATGCAATGCGTTGGTGGCAATTGTCGTGCCGTGGATGTGAACGATTTCGACATCGTCGTGTTGCGGATCGACGCCGGTCATTTCCAGTATCATTTTTACCCCGCCGATCACGCCTTCCAACACATCAGGCGACGACGGCGCCTTGGCATAGTACATCCTCTCGTTGATGAAGCCGGCGATGTCGGTGAAAGTTCCGCCGATATCGATGCCAATTCGGTGCATGTGAACCTCGTGAACAACCGGCCGTCGTAGGAAGTGTGGCCGAAACCGCCAAGGCCCGGAAGGACGCGCCGTAGTCTTGGTTTGGTCGATCTTTGCCGAGCGGGAACGCAAGGTCGAATTTCGAATTGAGGCCAGCCTAAAAGATTAACTGATACAGTGTGTCAATAGACTGAAATACAAATGCTTTTCCGACAGAATGATGTGGACGCGGGAAAATTCGGGCAACCGGCAGAGGTTGGGCGGAGGTTCCGCGAAGCGCGGTACAAGGCCGGGGGAGAAGCGCGGGATGCGCAATCATCATTCGGTCGAACCGGAGCGATTCGGGGCCTACGAAAGGTGAACCCGCGCTTCTTCGTGTTCCAGAATGTTGTCGCAGGTCGCCCTCAGGTCTTCGAGGAACAACTGTGCGATCGCACCAAGCGGACGGTTCTTCAGATAGACGGCTTCGGCAGTTGTCACGATCTGCGGGCGGAACGTGCGAAACACCAGTTCGGGATACCGATGCGCGGATAGGAGCAGGTAGGATTCAACAAGTGCGATCCCCTGATTGAGGGCCACCAAATCGCGCGAGGTGTAATGATAGCGCACTTCCACTGCCAATTCGAGGTCGATGTTGGCCTGTTTGAACGCGTTTCTGATGACGGCGCCGATCGGGTCCGCGGGACTGACCGAAATGAAAGGCTGATCCGCAAGGTCCGTCGGTTCGATCACCCTCTTTGTCGCCAAGGGGTGATCCTTTGGCAGGACGCAGACCATGCTGACATCGCCCAGCTTGACACGCTGAAACAATGGATGTTCATCGGGCACGTAATGGACTCCCAGATCGGCCCTGCCAGTTTCGACACTGTTGGAGACATAGTCTAGCGAGCCAAGCTCGAGGCTAACCTTGACTTCGGGACGGGGCTTTCGAAATCTGGCGATCGCCAAGGGCAGCACCGCGTTTCCGAGGGCCGGCGTGCAAACCAGTCTCAGCTCTCCAATCAGATTGCCCTTGATCTGTTCGACTACGAAATTTGTCGAATCGAATGCCTCGAAGACCCGTTTCGCCCTTTCATACAGGAGATTCGCCTCTTGCGTCGGCACAAGGCGCCCGCGGAGCCTGTGGAACAGCTTGAACTTCAGCTGATCTTCCATGTGAAGGATCATCTGGCTAACGGCCGGCTGCGACACGTTCAGCATGTTCGCCGCGCCGACGGTCGTGCCCGTCGACATGACCGCACCAAAGATTTCAAGTTGCCGTAGGTTCACCGCGCAATTCCCCAGCATTTCACTCCGCCGCGAATGCGGCGGCGGATGTCCCAAGCGTTCGCCGCCATTTGTCGAACGGCTTTCGGACCCGTACGCCCGTCAGCATAGCCTACGATCTATAACCATGAAAAGAAATAGTGGCATGTATAAGTTGAACTGAGAGGTCGGATGCCATTTTTTTTAAGCATTTTGCGAGCGGTCGCCCTACACTGCCATCGTGCCGTCGAATGCGTTCGCCCGGTTCGGCGAAATGCAGTGGCAGGCAAACACCAAGGGGCCTTCGGGCGTTTCAAAGCGAATTCTAGCAGGATCGCTCAACTCCAATCGGCGGTCCCGCAACAGGAGAAAGATCATGAAACTCATGGCTCTTGAGCATACCAGAAGGGCATCGCTGGGAGCGTTCGTCAGCGTCGCATTGGCCGCTTTCGGCGCATCGGTTCCGGCTCATGCCGCCGACTACAACCTGCGCATGCAGGCCAATACGGGTCCGGGGCTGACACCGTACATAGCACTCGAGGAATTTGTCGAGAACGTCAAGGCAATGTCGGATGGCAGGATCGAAATCCAGCTTTTCCCGGTCAGCGCTCTTTTCCCGCCGAATGAGGGCCTGGAAGCTGTCGCAACCGGCATCGTAGAACTCGGCCTGACCACGGGCGGCTACTTTGCCGGTCAGATGGGACCGATCGCCACGATGGAGTCCGGACTTCCCGGCGCCGAAGCCAATGCCTGGGAGCGCAACGCCTTCTTCTACGAGAAGGGGTTCATCAACATCGTGCGCGACGCCTACAGTGAGCACGGCGTACATTATCTCGCGCCAAACCTTGGCTCGCCTTGGGAGATCGTGTCGAAGGTTCCGCTGAGTTCGGCGGCGGATTTCCAAGGAAAGAAGATCCGCGGTTTCGGAATCGAAGCCGAGTGGTTCCAGTCACTTGGCGCGGAGCCTGTGAATATCGGTGGCGCGGAGATTTATACCGCGTTGGCGACTGGCGTCGTGGACGCGGTGCGCTGGGGCGACGAATCTCAGAACCTTGCGCAGGGACTTCACGAGGTCGGGAAGTATTATATCAAGCCTGCGCCCATGCCCGCCCCGAACAACCATATCTTGGTGAATCAGGCGACTTGGGATTCGATGTCGCCCGATCTTCAGGCGATCCTCGAAGGCGCGGCCAAGCTTGCCTCGATGAAGTACCTGACCCTGACCGCCATGTCGCGCGGTCCGGCGCGTGCCGAGCTGGAGGCTGCCGGCATGGAGTTTATGACGATCCCGGCTGACGAGTGGCTTGCCATGCAGCAGAAGGTTCGCGCAATCTGGGCAATGTATGGCGAACAGGACGAACGGGCCGCGGAGGCCGTGGAGCTTCTGCAGGATTTCCTGGCCGAACTCGGTCGCTGACGCACGCTTGAGCTCCGGCGATCATGTCGCCGGAGCCTTTCAGTTTCGACGAACATCGGACCCGTTGGTCCTGCGCCCGTTCGCAAGAAGTGCGTTCTTGTGCTAAGCTTCGATGAACGCGGAGAATTCGAGAACAGGGCCAATGTTGAAGCTGGCAGCGATAATTGACGCCATCAACGCCAAGATCGGCACCGCTGCCGCTTACCTGGTCTACGTGGTCATGGGCATCATCGGATACGAAGTGGTGATGCGCACGTTCTTCAACAAGCCGACAACCTGGGTGCATGACCTCAGCGGGTGGCTTTTGGTTTTCTACATTTTCCTGGGCGGCGCTTGGGCGCTGCAAAAGGGATACTTCGTGCGGGTTGACGTCGCGTACATGCACTTTCCCGCGCGGGTTCAGGCTGCGATCGAGCTGTTTGCGGGCACAGCCCTGATGGCGCTTTTTTCATGGATCATGATTACCAAGGGGTTCGAGTTTGGGATGCGGTCGTACAATTTAGGAGAGACCTCGGCGAATGGGTCCTGGGAGGGACGGGTTTGGCCGGCGAAGCTGGTCATGCCTATCGGGATGATCCTCTTGTCGCTTGCCTGGGCGGCCCGCGCCATTCGCGCGGCGGCCCGACTGATCGATCCCGCATCCGTAGAATCCGAAGAAGAATCCGGGGCTGCGGGCTGATGGGTCCGATCGAATTCTCCTTGATCTTCTTTGGATCCATGTTCCTGTTCCTGGGGATCGGCGTCCCGATCGCCGTGGCTCTGGGCGGGCTCAGTGTTGCGCTGGTCTGGATCTTCTGGGGACCAAACGCACTGAATATGCTGGTCCTGAAGTCCTATGGGATGGCTTCGGCATTCGAATTGCTGGCCGTTCCGCTCTTCGTGTTCATGGCAAGCATGCTCGAGCGATCCAAGATCGCCGACGATCTCTACCAGACCATGAGCAAGTTTGCCGGTTCACGTCCGGGAGGTCTTGCGGCGGGCACAGTGCTGATCTGCATGATCTTTGCCGCCATGGCGGGAATTTCGGGCGCCGCGACAGTATCGATGGGCATTCTGGCGCTGCCAGCGATGCTATCGCGGGGCTACAACTCCAAACTGGCACTCGGGTCCATCGCTGCCGGCGGTTCGCTTGGTATCCTGATTCCGCCGTCGGTCACGATGATCATCTACGGTGTCATCGCGCAGGTTTCCGTCGGCAGGCTCTATGCCGGGGGTGTCGGGCCAGGACTGCTGCTGGTGGTCTTGTTCCTGATTTACATCATTGTTCGCGCGCGGCTGAACCCCGAGATCGCGCCGGGGCTGCCCGAGGAAGAGCTGGCTTCATGGCCTGAAAAAATTCGCTCGCTTACGGGCTTGATATTCCCCATCGGATTGGTGTTCGCCGTTCTCGGCTCCATCCTGACGGGCTTTGCCAGCGTGTCGGAGGCGGCCGCCGTGGGTGCCATCGGATCCATGCTGACGGCGATGTTCAAACGCGGATTGAACTTCCGAATGTTCCACGAGGCCGCGGTCAACACATTGATGGTCTCGTCCCTGATTTTCTGGATCGTTATCGGGGCAGCCGCATTTGCCACGCTCTACACGGCAATGGGTGCGGCCAACCTGATCCAGGGCATGGTGCTTGGTCTTGAGATCGACCGCTATTTGATCCTGGCGGTCATGATGGGGATCCTGCTTGTTATGGGGATGGTGATTGAAACCACTGGCATAATCATGATTGCGGTGCCGGTCATGACGCCGATCATATTGCAGCTCGGCTTCGACCCGATCTGGTTCGGCGTACTCTTCATTATCATGATGGAGATCGGCTTTTTGACACCGCCTTTCGGTTACAATCTGTTCTATCTGAAAGGGGTTGCGCCGAAGAGTATCAAACTGAGCGAAATCTACACGTCGATAATTCCCTTCGTCCTGCTGATGATCCTTGGACTTGCTCTCTGCACCGCCTTCCCCGGCATCATCAAATGGTTGCCTGACGCGGTATTTGGCTAGCGAGGAGGCGCTGAACCGAAATGTTCATCTGCAAGACAACCTATCAGCTGAAGCCTGAATAAGGCCGCCGGGACATGCGCGACGCCTTGGGGCGCGCAGTTGAGGATACCGAAGGCATGCGCTCGGTCAGTCCGATCATGCCCAAAGTCGAGGGCAAGTACGAGGTGATCTCCTGTCCATTGCGACGAGGCCAGCGCACGGGCCGCGACCCCGAAAGTGCGGGAGGAATGGAACAGATTCTCCCACATGCTCGTCGAAGTCCCCCAGATCGCACTGTATGGCACGACGTTGAAGGAGCTCTTGTAGCAAGTGCCCAAGCGATCGGGAGCGGGGCGAATGATTGGCGGTAGCGGAGCCAGCCGCTGGCAAAGCCCCGATTGGCCGTCGGCCACCCCGTATCTGCTGCTGATGGTACCGCCCTTGCTTTGGGCTGGAAACGCCGTGCTCGGACGGCACGTCGTCACGGAAATTCCGCCCATGCAGCTGTCGTTTCTTAGATGGCTGATATCTCTGGCGGTGCTGCTGCCATTCACGTTCCGGCCGTTGCTACGGTCCGGTCCGGTCCTGCGCGCAAGGTGGCGAAGCATAACTTTGCTGTCGTTTCTGGGCGTGTTCTGCTTCGGGACTCTCTTATATGTCGGGCTGCAGACAACGACGGCGATCAATGCCGGGCTCTGGCAAACACTGGTCCCGGCAACGATACTCGTCCTGTCCCGGCTGTGCCTGGGACTCAGACTGCGGCCGCTCCAGATCCTTGCCGTTGCCTTGTCGGCGTTGGGGGTGCTGCTCGTCCTGTCTCAAGGGCAGTTGAACGTCCTGATGCGGCTCGACATGTTGCCCGGCGATCTTTGGATCCTGGCCGGCGTTCTGTGCTGGGCGTCGTTTACAACTCTGTTGATGCGAGACCCGATACCTCTCAACCCGATGGCGTCGCTTGCGGTGCAGATCGCATTCGCGCTCCCGATGCTTTTCCTGCTGGCCGTCGTCGAAGCCTATGTTTCCAGTCCGGTCCAGTTGAGCTGGGTGCATCTTGGCTATTTGATTTTTCTCGGGCCGGTCGCCGGCGCGCTCGCTGTCTCGCTCTGGATACAGGGAGTGGCTGCCGCAGGTCCGCCCGTGGCCGGCGTCTTCCTGAATCTGATCCCGATCTTCGCGGCGATACTTGGAATCATCTTTCTCGGCGAAGCCGTTCGTTGGTTCCACGTCGCCGGCATGCTGGGCATTGCATCGGGAATTCTGTTGACGGCGGGCTTGACCGGCNAGGTGAGCCGACTACCGACCCCGCAAGATCGAGGAAAGGAAAGACCGCGCTAGGCTGCGCCAAGCAGCCAATTCGGCACTGGCTTGCCTCGCGCATGCGCTGCG
>JGI24797J26694_1000671_pt1 | contig 21933 bp, 20 predicted proteins | sample PinacodermPK_FD_26694 | JGI IMG/M metagenome (IMG submission 26694) | reverse complement strand
CGCTGTAGTTGTTATCCCGCCACATTTTAACTTGTTCCCGGATCTTTTGCACAAGCGGCGGGAGCAGCATACTGTATCCCAGATCGAACAGCAGCACTTGATCTGGAAGCCAACGCACTGTAGGGTCAATGATTTCGTGTGGCGATTCAGGGAAATCGGGGTGTAAAGCCATGAGTGTCAGTAATACTTCTAATATGTATTAGATGGGATTTCTATCTTTCGTGGCTCTATTATACTGAAGGTGTATTAAAACTGCAAACCAAATTGCTTATGGTAAAGTCCATAATCACTAACACACATACCGTTTCTACCGGATTAAAAGGGTTTTTGAGGAGTGTCCGGTGCGGTTGGGGGATTTAGTCTGGGAATAGACTGGATTTAGTCTGGGAATAGACTAAATCCGTTCCGTGTATTACATTTCCGTTCCGTGTATTACATTCCGCACCTACCGCGATGGAGAACCAGCGAGGTTGGGAAACCTCGCCAGCAGAAGAATAGGGAAAAGAAGGGTTATTGTAGCAGCTCCACGAATGCTTCGACATCCGTTGTGGGGGCTTGGCAGACGTAATTCTCGCAGACGTAAGCGGTTGCGATGTTGTCAACCTGCGGTTTGTTCGCGAGGAGTGGTAACGTCTGTCCGTCAGCAGATTCGCTCAAGGCGATGATTTTGTTGGGCTGATAGATGCCGTGTAATGCTGCTAACATTGCGTCCGTTTTGGCATCGCCTTTTTCACCAACGATGGCAATCTCTTTCGGTGTCGATAGCAGGAACGCTAACTCACAGAGCAGTTGTCCGGATCCCGCAGGCATCCCCTCCATCTGATGGAAGTAGAGCAACAAGGTCTCAACGGCTTTGTCGTGGAATTCGGGGGTGTCGAGGTGTTTGGCAAGCCGTAAGAGGCTGTGGATCGCCATGGATGCCCCAGAAGGTGTAGCACCGTCATAGGCGGATTTGGATTGGACGATAAGTGCCTCGTGTGCTTTGCCCGTGAAGAAGAATCCATCGCCCGCGTCGTCCCCGAACTGATCAATCATGATGTGTGCAAGGCGTTCGGCTTCGGTAAGCCATCTCGGTTCAAAACTGGCTTCGTAGAGCGCGATTAACCCGGCGATGAAGTAGGCGTAGTCCTCAAGAAAGGCGTTGAGGTGGCTTTTACCGGCACGATAGGTGCGCAAGAGGAGTCCGTTCTCTTGGGATAACGTTGTCAAGACGAACTCGGCGGATTTTTCACATGCCTCAAGATATTCGGGTTTCCCGGTCAGTTGATATCCCATCGCCATACCGCGGATCATGATTCCGTTCCAACTGGTGAGGATTTTGTCGTCTAATCCAGGTTTAATCCGCTTCTCTCTTGCATCAAACAATTTCTGTTTCCCATCTGCGAGAAGAGCTTCCAGTTCTCCCACATCCATCTGTAGCTTTCGAGCAAGGATGTCAGGTGGTGTTTGGACTTGGAGAATGTTTTCTCCTTCAAAGTTGCCTTGTGGCGTAATGTCGTAATACTCGCAGAAGATTTCGGCGTTCGCCTCACCGATGATGTCTTCCACATCGTTCGGTTCCCAGACGAAGAATTTGCCCTCTACGCCTTCACTATCGGCATCTTGGGTGGAATAGAAACCGCCGTTTTCTGCGTCGTACATCTCGCGGAGAACGTAGTCGAGGGTTTCGGTGGCTATATCGCGATAGAATGGCTTTTGAGTGGCTTGGTACGCCTCAAAATAGGCGACGACGAGTTGTGCGTTGTCATACAGCATCTTTTCAAAGTGCGGGACGAGCCAGTGGGCATCAGTGGAATATCGGTGGAAACCGCCACCGAGTTGGTCGTACAGACCGCCGCGCGCCATCTTCTCCAGCGTAAGCTCGACCATCTCTAATGCATTGGCGTTGCCACTGTGATGCCAATAGCGTAGGAGGAAGGGCAACCCCATGCTGGGCGGGAATTTCGGGGCATTGCCGAATCCGCCGTATTGCGAATCGAATTGGGAGTTGTACTGCTGAAAAGCATGGGTCATCAACTGTTCTGTAAGCTCATGGTGGTGTGGGTCAACCACGTTACCTATCCGCGCGATGTGTGTGGTAATTTGCTCTGCTTGCTGCAGAACCTCCACATTCTGATCACTGAACGCCTCGGCAACGGCGTGCATCACCTTTGGGAATCCGGGTCTACCATATCTGTCGGTCGGTGGATAATAGGTTCCGCCGTAGAAGGGTTTCAGGTCAGGTGTGAGGAAGACGGTCATGGGCCAGCCACCTTGACGGGTCATGATCTGGACGGCGTTCATGTAGATTTCATCTAAATCGGGACGCTCTTCTCTATCGACCTTGATGTTGATGAAAAGTTCGTTCATGACCGCGGCGATTTCCTCATTTTCAAAGGATTCGCGTTCCATGACGTGGCACCAGTGACAGGCGGAGTAGCCGATACTGAGGAGAATAGGCTTCTGCTCTTGCTTGGAGCGTGCCAATGCTTCTTCGCCCCACGGATACCAGTCAACGGGATTATGCGCGTGCTGGAGCAGATATGGACTTGTTTCATGAATAAGACGGTTGGTGTGTTTAGGTGTATCGTGCATTTGTGTTTTCTCCAGCGTCATGAGGGTATAGCATTCAGATCATCTAACAGATTGTACCGATTCCTTATCAGTATGTTCCGCAAAGGAACGGATAGATGCTAACAACTGGTTTTGAGCGTCTGCTAAGGTGCGTGTCGGTTTCATCTGAAATCGCCTTTTTGCGGAGACATGAAAAAATGAGCGGTCCCGAAGTATGGCACCGCTCTAAAAAATAAAGAAATACCGCTACGGGGATTCGAACCCCGGTTTGGTGGCTGAGAACCACCCGTCCTAACCCCTAGACGATAGCGGCTTATTATATTCGTATTCCTTACAGGTGATGTCTCGCCACCTGATGTCTACGATTCATGTTGAACTGCCATTATTTTTCCTGCATGCTCTATCATCTCACTCAGCACGCTCAGGTTAACATCTGATAGGCTACGAAAACTGATGCTACTTTTACCAGTCTTGACTTTTCCAAGCTGCGGACCATAGAGTTCAGCCAGATAGCATTTTGATTCAACCGCATTGACATACACACTGAAATAATTTTTCTGCCGTGCCAACCCAATGATGAACCATTCGACTTGCGTCTTGTCAGAGCGTTGATAGGAATAATCGCCGTAGCCGATGATTCGCTGTTCGCTGCCACCCCAAAAAACACCTTCCCACAAACAGCAGTCCTGATTTGGTAAGGCTTTCTTGATCAGGGCATGAAGTTCCTCTAAGACTGCTCGAATATCTGGTGTTTGACTTGCGATGTAATCATCAGGCGAGGATTCTACTCGTTTCACCTTGTTTCCTCTTTGGTTGGGACATGATTTTGTAGTAAGAGGACTGCCCGGGAAGGATTCGAACCTTCACTACGTGGTCCAGAGCCACGCGTCCTACCATTAGACGACCGGGCATTGATCTACGTTTGCAGATTCGTTATGTTTTTAAGCATATCTTAATTAACCGTGTTGTCAATTTCTCGACAAACAAACAGATTTAACTTTTATTAGCGTGTCTGATAGCAGTGCCTACAATTGTTCCCAAACCGGCAAGAAAAGCAATAAACACGCCGGCAATAACCCATTCCATCCAGTTCATTACTATTCCTCCAATTCATCAATTTTTCGATATGCAATTCTATTGATCCAAACACTCAGAAACGTAAGCAGAATTGCCGCAAGAGCTCCGGTTAGAAACAGAAATAGATTAACTTTTCCGTAATTTTGAACCAGCCAAGCGGTTAAAGAAATATCAGTAGCAAGTGAAACAGTGAATATTATCTTTAACCAGCCAATTTCTTCTTTAATTTTGTCAATTCTCGCCATATCAACTTGTCATTTTTATGGGTTAGGAAAATAAACATCCTATCAGACATTATACCTTAAAAACAGAATCTTGTGCAAGACGAAGCGCAACCGCGGAAATTTACTGCATTGGTATGACCGAGACTGAGATATTGGAAAAGGTATAGAAAATGTTGAGGAACCCGATGAGAATCGTTGGGATGACAAAGACACTCAAGAGGGCAAAGGTGCCGGTAGAAAAGGAGACTTGTGTTGTTTCCTCGCCGGGATCTTCAAGAAACATTGCTTTCACAATGCGGGCATAATAGTAGAGCGAGACGACGCTATTCAGCAGACCGACAAGTGCGAGCCAATAATATCCTTGCTCAAGGACAGCAGCAAAGAGGAGCCATTTTCCGAAGAAACCCGCGAACGGCGGAATTCCGGTCAGCGAAAAGAGGAAAATCGCCATTGCCCAAGCGACCAATGGTGCGCGCGAGGCGAGACCGCGGTAGCCCTCAATCATTTCACTCCCCTCCTCATTCGCAATCAGGACAACGACATAAAACGCGCCCAAATTCATAAAGAGGTAAACAACGAGGTAAAAAAGGATCGCACCGATGCCTTCAGAGGTGAGCAGGACCCCGCCCATCAAAAGGTAACCCCCGTGTGCGATGCTGGAATACGCTAATAAGCGTTTCACATTCTGTTGTGGCAAAGCGGCGAGATTGCCGACAGTCATCGTCAATGCGGAGACTATCGCCAACATAAAGGTCCAATCAACAGCCTGCATCAATTCAGGGTTGCCAAACCCGGAGTAGAAAAACCGGATGAACAGGGCAAACCCTGCGGATTTTGAGGCGACTGACAGAAAGGCGGTTATGGGGATAGGTGCGCCTTCGTAAACGTCAGGGGACCACATGTGGAACGGGACTGAGGCGATTTTATAACCTACACCTGCGAGGACGAAGGTTATGGCAATCAGCACGGCAAGCGGAGCGACTTCCCCAGATGCAAGGAGTTCCGTGAGTCGCACACTAATTTGACCGACATCGCCGCTGCCAACCATTCCAAATAGAAGCGACAATCCGAAGAGCATAGTCCCAGAAGCGACCGCGCCATACGTGATGTATTTGAACGCCGCTTCACTGGAACGAGGGTTATGCGTCAAGAACCCAGCAAGAATGTAGGAGGTGAGACTTACCGTTTCCAACGAGATAAATATCATCAACAGATTCGTTGAAGATGCCATCAGGAACATTCCAAGGGTGATGGCTAACAAGAGTGCGTAGTATTCACCTTTCAAACGTGCGTCCAGTTCCTCGGAGCGGAGAGAAAAGAGAATCGTTGCAGCCGTTGCGAGCAGCAGCAGAACCTTGAAAAAACTGGAAAAGGCATCGAGTTGGATCATTCCCAAAAAGAGGGAAATAGGACCTTTATCGCCGAAAGAGAAGTGTGTAATAAGAACGGCGGCGAATACGCAAATACACCCTGCGAGAGAGAGATGGGCAACCGCGGAACTATTCCTGTCCTTCACAACGAGATCGAGAAGAACAACAGCGGCGGCAAAAATCACAAGGAGGATTTCTGGACTGAAATAAAGGAGGCTTTCGATGTTGCTTAAGGATTGCATATTTTAATTATACCTTGCGGTTCGGTCAGGTGCATGGGTTCAATAACGTTCATCGGCGTATATCCGCCTGCGCCGTTGTTGCAGGCTTTCTAATTTACCTGATTGACAGAATCCGTTTTTAATTTATCTGCAGGACACCGATGAGGTTGGTAACCGACTCTCTGAACATATCAATAGCGAAGTTGGGCCAGACACCGAGTGCGATGGTCAAGATTCCGAGCGGTACCAGCGTTAGAATTTCGCGTCCATTGATTTCGGGGAGTTCTTCATATTTGGGGTTGAGTGTCCCTAAGAAAACCCGTTGAAGCGTCCAGAGGAAATATGCCGCACCGACAACAATGCCTATTGTGGACAAGATAGTCAACAGTTTGAATTTATCGTAGGCACCGAGCAGAGAGAGTGCCTCTCCGACGAATCCGCTCAAGCCGGGCAGTCCCAAAGAAGCCATGAACGCAAGCGTCGTAATGCCGGTATAAATGGGCATTTTGGTTCCCAGACCGCCGAATCCGTTAATTTCACGGTGGTGTGCTCTGTCGTAGAGAACACCGACGAGTAGGAAGAGCATCGCACTGATAACGCCGTGATTGAACATCTGGAGGATCGCACCGGTGATGCCGCTGTCATTTCGAGCGGAAAGTCCCAAGATGACGAAGCCCATGTGTCCGATACTGGAATACGCGACCAGCTTCTTAAAGTCGGTTTGTGCCAGTGCACAGAAGGATCCGTAGACGATATTAATAAACCCAAGAAGTGCGAGACTATTGCCCCAGAAACCTATCCCGTTACAGAAGAAGTCCAAGCCCAGTGGAAACATCGCCATGTTAACCCGTACCAATCCATAAGTTCCCATCTTTAGAAGTATCCCCGCGAGGATGACACTAATTGCTGTTGGTGCTTCGACGTGTGCATCGGGAAGCCACGTATGGAAAGGAAATATCGGCACCTTAACGGCAAACCCGATAAAGAAACCGAGGAAAACCCAGATCTGGAAGTTGAGGTCGTTAAGGGCGTGTCCTGCCGTAGCTGCTAACGTAATAAGTGTGGGAATATCAAAAGTTCGCGCACCGGGTGCCCCACTGTTGAGATAGACCGCTATCATCGCAACCAACATTAATACACTACCGAAGAGTGTATAGAGGAAGAACTTAATCGCAGCGTACTCGCGGCGGGGTCCGCCCCATATACCGATAAGGAAGTACATCGGTAGGAGTGTCAGTTCAAAGAAGACGTAGAAGAGGAACAGATCCAGCGCAGCGAAGAAACCCAGCATTCCTGTTTCCAGCAATAGGAACAGTGCCATGTACGCTTTGATACCTTTTTCGATGTTTCGCCAAGAGGCAATAACACAGATGGGACCTAAGAGTGCAGTGAGGAGTAGAAGCGTCACACTGAGTCCGTCAATGCCGATGTGATATTGGATATTAAACGCCTGAATCCAAGGAACGTTAACGACGTACTGTGTTCCTGCGGTCGAGCGGTCGTAGGATATGAATAAAGCGACTGCGAGTGCGAGTGGGATGAGTGTAAAGAGGAGCGTAACGCGTTTAACGAGTTCCTCTGACTCGCGCGGCAGAAGTAAAACAGCGATCATCCCGAGCAACGGGACAAAAATCATTAGCGATAATAACATCTCGTGGAAATTCTCCTTCTCCCATCAAGGGGCAGCTTCTATTGTATGTTTCAGCTACAACGCCCGGAAAATCAAGATTAACAACACAATTCCAGCCAGCACAACGAAGAGATATGTCTGAATCGCGCCGGTCTGGATCCGACGGACTCTGCCACCGAGTGCCCATGTAACTTGGGCGACCCGATTGACGATGCCATCAACGACACGGTTATCAAAAGCACCTATAAACACGGCGAGGAAATCGCGCGTTAAACGCCCAACACCGTTGACAATACCATCAACGATCGTTCCATCGAATTGAGCAAGGAGCCGCGCTTTCCACACCGTCAGTGCCACCAACACCCCGTCGTAAAATTCGTCGAAGTAGTATTTGTGCCAGAAGAGGTTATAAAGCGGTCGGAAAGTCGTTGCGACAGATTCGGCAGACAAACTTCGTCTATGGTAAAACAGCCATGAGAGCAGTATACCCAATCCAGCGGCGCAAATAGATAGCACCATCGCAATGGCATGTGCAGGACCGCCATGATGCCCATCATCAGCGTGTGCGCCGTGTGTGTCGTGTCCGCTTTCTTCCGCGGCGACTGCTTCAGAAACGCCGAAAAGTGATAGTGCGACTCCCGCCTTCTCAGCTTTGCTGTCGGGTGAGACATACGCATGTTGGGGGGCATGAAGATGCGGTTGTTCTGGTGGTTTAACATAGTCTTCGTTAAACCAGAGTATATTCACGACGGGCAGACTCAGAGCCGCCAGAATAAGGAGCGGCACGGTCATCGACTTCGGGGATTCATGCGCCATGTCGTGCATCTCCTGATTGCGCGGTTCACCGAAGAAGGTCATGAAAATCAGTCGGAACATATAGAACGCCGTAATGCCAGCCGCAAAGAGTGCTATACCGAATAGGAGATAGTGGTGAACAGAATTCCATTCCATCGCCCGCCCCAGCACGCCGCCTAAAATCGCGTCCTTGCTCCAGAACCCAGAGAAGACAAAGGGTACGCCAGAGATAGACAACGTTGCGATGAGCATTGTGACAAAGGTAATTGGCATCTTATGACGCAACCCGCCCATATTCCGCATGTCTTGATCCGGCGGAATCTCGGAACCGTGCGCATGTACTAAATCGGGGTCGCCGTGTTCGTGCCCGTGCTCATGTCCGTCTGTATCGTGGTCGTCGTGTCCGTGATCGTGTTCATCACCATGGGCATGCATAGCGTGGAAGGCGTGGATGACGCTTCCTGAACCGAGAAACAGCAGCGCTTTGAAAAAGGCGTGTGTTGTGAGGTGGAAGAGACCTGCGACATAACTACCCACCCCGATGCCAAGCATCATATAGCCAAGTTGGCTAATCGTGGAGTATGCCAAAACCCGTTTAATGTCAAAGCGAACGATAGCGATAGTCGCAGCGACGATTGCGGTAATACCACCGATATAGGCGATTACCAGAGATGAGGTCTCCGTTAAAATAGGGAACATCCGAGCAGTGAGGTATACGCCAGCGGCAACCATCGTGGCGGCATGAATCAACGCACTGACGGGTGTGGGACCTTCCATCGCATCCGGGAGCCATGTATGTAGGGGTACCTGTGCCGATTTACCGACAGCACCACAAAAGATGAGGACCCCCGCGATAGAGAGCCATACCATATCGCCGGTATTCAAACTGGCGACGAGAGCAAAAATACCGCCTTCTCCGTAGAGTGCGAGCGTCTGAAACTTGGCGAAGAGCATCATCATGCCGATAAACATACCGACATCACCGACACGCGTCGTTAGGAATGCTTTTTTACAGGCATTCGCGGCGGAATCCTTTTCAAACCAGAAACCGATGAGCAGATAGGAGCAGAGTCCAACGAGTTCCCAACCGATATAGATACCGAGCAGGTTGTCCGACACGACCAAGAAAAGCATAGAAAAAGAGAATAGCGAAAGGTAGGCAAAAAACCGTGGATATCTTGGATCGCCGTGCATGTAGCCCATCGAGAAAATGTGAACGAGGCTACTGACGAGCGTGACAACAATCAGCATGATCGCTGTGACGCTGTCCAAATAGAAACCCATGGAGAAAGTGACGCCACCGAGTGAAATCCACTTAACTGTATGAGGTGCTGGATCGGGGACTATCTCTCGTAGAAGCAGGAACGAACATCCGAGCGCAATGAGCATTGCTGCCGTGGATAGATAGTCCTGTCGCTGGAAACTCCGATTTCCCAAGCCCAAAAGTCCGAAGATTGCAAATGCGGCAAGAGGGCAAAGCAAGATGAGACTTATTAAGGGTACAACCATATTTTTTAACTATGGGCCTCCTGATCCGCTTGCTGCCGTTGTTGCAAGCGGGTTTCTGATACGATCAACGATATCTGATTGAATCGAAGTTTTTAACCTCTTAAGGTATCCACTTCGTTGGGACGTATGCTCCCGAATTCGCGGTAGATAGCGAGGATAATGGCTAAAAAGACAGCGGCTTCCGCTGCCGCGAGCACAATTCCAAAAATAGCGATAATCTGCCCGCTGATGTCCTCCGGCGGTGTCATAAAACGCGAGAATGCGGCAAAGTTGAGATTACACGAGTTGAGAATAAGTTCAATTCCCATCAAAATACTAATGGCGTTCCGTCGGGTCAAGACGGCGAAGATACCGAGTGTGAACAGAATCGCACTGATGACGAGGTAGTGTTGTAGGGTCATCTTGAGTGTAAGGGATTTAGTCCCTAACCTCCTTCCGGGAAATCAGGGCGGCTCCGATTAACGCGACTAACAGCAGCACAGAGACGACTTCAAATGGCAAGAGAAATTGCCCATTCAGAATCAATTCGCCAATGCGTTCTGTTGTCGGTGGAAGTTCGGTGCCATCGTCAGTGAGATTCTTCCATGCGGGTGTATTCGCAATAACGGTCAAGAGTAGCATGAGCAGTGCCAGGGAAACCACACCGCCGAGCAGGATCTGCCAGCGTTCAGCATGGCTTTTAACATGAGTGGTAATCTCAAAGTGGCCGCTTGTCATCATGACCCCGAATAGAATGAGGACGAGTATGCCGCCGACGTAGACTATCACTTGTGTTGCGGCGAGAAAATCAGCCTGTAAAAAAACGTAAAGCCCGGCAACGCCGAAGAGCGTCACCATGAGCGAAAACGCTGCGTGGACGATGTTTCGGACTGTAACAACAACGAGCGCGGACGCAATTGTCATGAGGGCGAAGCCGTAAAAAATAAAGGTTTTGAGCGTAAATTCCATTTTTTAAACTGGCGCAAGCGAATTATCAGGTTCACTTGGCGTGTAGTTCCTCTTTTCAGACCCGCACTGCTGCCGTTGTTGCAGTGCTACCGGCTTTTGCCATTCCTTTTAAACTGGCACAAGCGAATCGTTAGGATTATTTGGCATCCAGTTTCTCTTATCTAACATCATGAGCACACTAATCCGCGGCATCTGCCTCTTCGGTGCTACCTTTGTTGTACATTTCCTGCTTGTCAAACTTAAAGATTAGATCTGACCGGTCGAATTTGGAGTATTCAATACCAGCGAGTGTATCCTTCATCGTAAGGCACTCTGTCGGGCACACCTCGGTGCAAAGCCCACAATACATACAGAGGGACATATCAATATCGAACTGATCGAGGTAGAAAACGACCGGATTTCGGGTGACAACACGCGATACTTCGTCGCTGGAAAAGGTTTGGGTTCGATTCTCAACACCTGATGGCTCAAGGCGGTCTATGACCTCCTGAGGACCTTGGCGAGAGGTGATATTCGTGAGGGTTATCGAATCTTCCGACTTTATCTTTTTATCGTTGCCTTCAATGAGACCGATGATTTCTCTGCCGTCCTTGAGATGCACGACATTCATGCTATCCCAGAGTTGTTCACCTTTCGGGAGTTTAGTGGCATCAATAGTGATACAATCGACCGGGCAGATCATCTCGCATTTTTTGCATCCGATGCAATCTTCAGTGCGGTTATAAAGCTGCCCGCGATACCCTTTTGGAATCTCCCGGACGTTTCGTTTCTTTTCGAAGTCGTGTTCATACGGATATTGATGCGTGACATTCGGTTCAAAGAACTGTCTGATTGTCACCCGCATCCCGACGAGAACGGTATAAACGCCTCTGTAGATGTTTCGTATGTATTTGTCCATATTTTTAATTCACCTTGCGGTTCGGTCAGCTCGGTTTCGTATCTCACGAGCCTTCCCGTAGATCCGCCCTCCGCTACGCTTACGGGCTACGGATTTTGGGACTCGCCTAAGAGAAACGCTTTGTTAGACGAAAAGCTTTAACTCGGTTGGGGTGCGGGTCTCTGTGCGAGACCTCGTCCAGCGACTTTATACGCGGCGATAAGACCAATATAGATAATTGCGCAACTAATAGCAGTACTAATCAAGGTGTCCTCTGGGAAAATGAGTCCCCAGATGCCGGTGCCTAAGATATTAAAGAAGGCGATCGGGATAAAGTATTTCCAACAAAGATTCATCAACTGATCTACCCGTAGGCGCGGCAACGTCCATCTCAACCACATCATCAAGAAGACAAGTGCCAAGGATTTGATAACGAAACCGGGGAACCCGCCGAGGATATCGTAACCCGGTAAGACACCTTCCCAACCGCCGAGGAAAAGTGTCACCGCAATTGCGCTCACGGCGAACATGTTCGCGTATTCGGCAATAAAGAAGAGTGCAAAGCGCATACCGCTATACTCGGTATGGAAACCCGCCACGATTTCAGATTCAGCTTCGGGCAAATCAAACGGTGTTCGGTTTACCTCAGCGATAGAAGAGATAAAGAAGATAAAGAATGCGATAAAGGCAAACGGTGTTCGGAAAATGAGCCAACTGAAAACGCCATTGGATTGGCTTGCGACAATTTCCTGCATGCTCAAACTTTCGACGAGCATAACAACAGTGAGGATGGAGAGACCGAGCGGAATTTCATAACTGACAATCTGGGCGGCGGAGCGGAGCGACCCCAACAGTGACCATTTGCTATTTGAGGACCAACCCGCCATAATCACCCCCATGACAATCACAGAGGAGATCGCCATGATATAGAAGATACCGATATTAAAGTCGCTAACCAATATGCCTTGACTGAACGGAATAGCGGCGAAGACAGCGAAAGAGCAGGCAAAAATGATATAGGGGGCAAGAAGAAACAGGAATTTATCGCCTTGTGGGGGGATAAAATCTTCTTTGAAGATGAGTTTTACACCGTCGGCTAACGTTTGCAGTGTACCCCACGGTCCGACGCGCATGGGGCCCGTTCGGTTCTGAAAACGTGCGGAGACTTTTCGCTCTGCAAGCACCAATACCAAGGGAAGTAATGGGACGAGTCCGACAAAAATGCCAGCACATGCAAACATGACGAGAACTGTGCCTATCTCCACAGGAAAATGCGAAGCAACCGCTTCCGGCAACCGCGGAATTACAACGTTCTGTATAAATTCCTCCGCCCAATTGAGTTGATTCTGTAAGTTTATGTTGGGTAAGAAACTTTCAGATATGTTGAAATTTGGGCTTGCAAACAGTGCCCTAAAATCCGACATCCAATCTCCTTATTTGATTCGGTCAACTTCGCTATGAAGCGCGTTTACCGGTCTACTTCTCCCATCACAATATCAATACTGCCGATAATAGCGATAATATCTGCGACCATCAAACCTTGACTGAGTTCCTGTAGCGCACTCAAAGCACTGAAACAGGGGGAACGTCCCTTGAGACGTACCGGTTTCGGTGTGCCGTCGCTGACAATGTAGAATCCGAGTTCACCGCGCGGAGCTTCACTGCGGAAATAGATTTCGCCTTTCGGTGGACGGACGGCTTTTAACTCTGCCATCACTGGACCACCGGGGAGTCCTTCCGCTAAAATCTGTCGTACAATCCGGATAGACTCTTTCATTTCATCCATGCGTATTTTGTATCGACTCCAGCAATCCCCAACGACCGATCCTAATTCTGGTACATCCACAGCAACAGGCACATCAAAGTCAAACCTGTCATAGATAGAGTAGGGTTCGTCTCGCCGAAGGTCCCAATCAACACCGGAACCGCGAAGATTCGGACCTGTCGCGCCGTAGCTGAGTGCCATCTCCGCCGACATGACGGCGACCCGCGTCGTGCGTTCCGAGAAGATACTATTTTTTGTCAGGAGTTCGTTATATTCGTCAATCAACGGTTCAAAATAGTCTAAAAACGCTTCGATTTCGTCCAAAAAATTCTGTTCGGCAATGGAGCCCGGCTCCAAGGGGATAATTTCGGAAACCCCGCCGATGCGGATATAGTTATAGGTGAGTCGTGCGCCGCAGACTTTCTCGAAAAGCAGTAGCAACCGTTCCCGATCCCGGAATGCGTAAAGAAACGGGGTAAATGCGCCCATGTCCATCCCGTAGGTTCCAAAAGAAAGGAGATGGCTCGCAATACGATTTAATTCACAGATAAGCACCCGCAGATATTCTGCCCGCTCTGGCACTTCGAATTCCTTGCTTTCATCTGCCTCCAACAATTTCTCGACGGCGAGACAAAATCCCCAATTCTGGTTCATCGCTGCCACATAATCCATTCGGTCGGTAAAGGGAATAATTTGGGGGTAGGAAAGATTCTCGGAGTGCTTCTCAAAACAGCGATGCAGATAGCCGATGTGCGGAATTGCTTCCCGAACGACTTCACCATCCAATTTTAATTCCAGCCGTAACACGCCGTGTGTACTTGGATGCTGAGGCCCCATGTTGACGACCATTTCATCGGCGAACGGTTTCAACTCTATAATTTTGCTTTCAGTCTGAGGTGTCGTTTCCATTTTTTAATTTTACTTGCGGTTAAACGGCATAGGTGTTTTTGCTTGGGTGTTTCCCCTAAAACTTCGACGCGCCTTTCTCAAGAACCGTCCTCCACTTCGTTACGGACTACAAGTTTGATTTCTAATGTGTCTCCACATCTTTGGACTTTACCACTATATATGATACCACTTTTGCCATCTAATGTCAAATCTGAACTGCCCTCTAATACGGCACGCGCATACCGCGATAGAATTCAGGTTCCTTGTAATCCTTACGTAGGGGATATCCATCCCAATCATCAGGAAGCAGGATGCGGCGGAGGTCGCTGTGTCCCTCAAAGAGGATTCCGTAGAGGTCATAAGCTTCGCGCTCGTGCCAATCCGCAGTTTTCCAGAGATGTGAGATGCTTGGGAGGTGTGGATCAGTTTTCGGAACTGTCGTTTTCAGAACTACGCTATGCCGGTGCCGCATGGCATAGATATGATAGACAATAGCGAAGTCTTCATCCTTGGCATTCAAATCAACACCACTAAGGCACATCAGGGAATCAAATGCCAATGTGTCGGTTTCGACGAGGTATTGGCACACATCGGCGATTGCTGAGGGGGCAATGCGAATGTTTGGGTCACCAGCGAGTTCGGTGTCAAAACCGAGGACAGCTTCACCAAACTGTTTGGTTAGAACTTCATAGATTTCTTCTATTTTCACGTATATCCTACTCCATGATCGCGATTACAAATCGCTGCTACCGTTGGTTGGAAAGTCGCGATTACAAATTGCGCTTATTGTTGAACGAGTTGGTCCTTTAGGCGGTAGTGTCAGCCTTTCGGCGTAGCTTGCAAGCCGAAACTTGCTATTCAATGTCGCCTTCCGCAGTTTCAGTCCCTTCAATCTCGTACCACTCTGTTTTGGTAAAGAGTCTCTTTAGGAACGGTACATGATCGCGTTTCGCAACCGTCTGGGTTTTAATCTTCTCTTGTAACTTGAGCAACCCTTCAATGAGTGCTTCTGGGCGCGGTGGACATCCAGGNACATAAACATCAACNGGGATAATCCGATCAACGCCTTTGAGGACGTGGTATCCGTGTTGCCAATAGGGTCCGCCGCTGGTAGCGCAACTGCCCATCGAAATGACGTATTTCGGTTCCGGCATCTGCTCATAAAGGCGTTTGATCCGGGTTGCCATTTTGAGTGTCACTGTGCCAGAAATTACCATGAGGTCAGATTGGCGCGGTGTCGCACGCGGCACACCTGCACCGAACCGGTCGAGGTCGTAATTGGAAGCAGCAGTCGCCATAAATTCAATGGCACAACAGGCAAGTCCGAACGTCATGGGCCAGAGTGCGGAAGAGCGCGCCCAGTTGGCGACAGCGTCAACTGAGGTAACAATAATGTTTTTGTCCAGTTTCTCATCAATTATCATAACTTTCTTCCCTCCGGACGGATTGGACTTCCAACTGCGTGGACCGGATCCACTCCAGATCTCCTTTCGCCCAGACGTATGCAAGCCCGACTAACAAAATAGAGATGAAAACGAGCATCTCTAAAAATGCGAAGAGCCCGAAGTCGCGGAAAACGACTGCCCATGGGAAAAGGAACACGGTTTCCACGTCGAAGATTAGAAAGATGAGCGCGATAACGTAAAACCGAGTGTTAAACTTAATCCGCGTATCGCCGATCGGATCTTCGCCGCATTCATAGGGGATATACTTTTCGCCTGAGAAGATTTTGGTCTGCAGGAGGCGAGAGACAGTAAGGTTTAGGACGACAAATAAACAGCCAACAATCAAGAAGATTAGCACATTTGCGAAGTTAAAAAGCATTCTGGATTATCCTTGAGAACCGCGATGTAGCGAGAACTTTGTGCATGGACGACTTCATTGTTAAAATTATATATCATTTTACGCCAATTTGCAAGTAAAATTTTTAACTTACGCGAGGACATCGTGTTCACGCCTGCTTTTCGCGAGAACGCCTCTCCAGCGTCCAGATTCAGTGAGAACGTTATTCTATCGTTAGTGTGATCTCGTTAGATACAAGTGATGTTTTCCCACGACGCGATTTGACAGGTAAGTAAATGTCCTGCACCTCATCCTTGTGTCTCTCTTTAATAAATTTAATCTGTTCTTGGTAATAGTTGAGAGCGTCCTGCTTTGCAGCGGTTTGAAGATTCGGGTCGTTCTGAATTCGTGTCAGATCCCGTTGCAACTCAACCACTTCGGGGTGTTCCTCGATTATGGATTCCCGGTATACCTCCAACTCAATTGCAAGCGTTNCTGCGTAAGTGCCGGGTTGTAACTGATAGTATCGCTGTATATCTTTCAACGTCAGNTCCTGATTTGCGTCGGTTTTGAACTCAAATCCGTGAATACATCGGATGGATTTTCCGTCTTGCCTTACATATTTCTCTGGGTTCTCTTGTGTAATCGCTCGCTTCGGTTCAACAATTTGTCCGTTCGCGTCCGTCACTGTTATCTGCGTAAAGGCGCCCTTTGTTGCAACACTAAAAGAAGGCACGAGAAGGTCAAATTTACCGTTTTGAATATTGAGCTCAAGCGGGATCTCTTCCTTGGCAGTATAACTTGTTTTAGGTGTTGAGAGTTGGAGTTCCACGAGCGGACGTGATGATTCTTCCGTCTCTGCTGTCGTGGGAGCAGGTGCCTCGGTTGCTGTTTGCATCGTCTGCAGATTTCCGAGGCACCCAGCAAGGGGAAGGACAAATAGAAAAAGAGAAAGGTAAATAAATTTTGCGATAACCTGCTTGTCAAGATTGCGAAGTATCATGTGTCACTCCTGATATGTTTTAAAGTGTAATACCAAGTCCGGTTCGGGAAGGCACTTCAATAAATCCATCAACGATTTCTTCCGGTGGGTCAATGAGGGAAGCGCGCCAGTCTACTTCTCCCCACGCGTATTCGAGAATTGCGAAATTCGGGACACTCGCCATGCATTGCACACTCGCAGCAGTTGCGACGGGACCACTCGGATTGTGAGGTGTTACCATGACGTTTCGCGCAGCTGCAAGCGTCGCGATTTTTTTCAAACCTGAAATTCCACCAACGTGTTTGACGTCCGGCAAAATATAATCAACGTGTGTTTGGGTTAACAGCCTATCGAAATCCGTGAGGGTTCGTAGGCGTTCGCCGGTTGCAATCGGGATACCAATGGATTGACTCATATAAGCGAAGGCATCGAGGTTATCCAATGACACTGCATCCTCAATCCAGAAGAGATGCAAGTCCTCCAGTTCCTTAGCGACTTGGATGAGAATACCCGGGTTAAAACGACTATGGCAATCCACCATCAGATCGATATCCTCACCAATTGCTGCGCGAATTGTGCGGATGCGATCAATCCCCGTGCAGATAGCAGGGGTTAGCGTTCCGCTCGAAATATTGGAGACGGAAACATCATCAAAGGGTGCACATTTTATGGCAGTAAACCCCTCAGCAACAGCTCGCTCTGCATTGTTTGCAAAACCGAGAGGGCTGCGATCGAGTGTCGCACGGTTGATATTGGCGTAAAGGCGAATTTTTTCTCGACACTTGCCACCCAACAACTGATGGGTTGGCACATTCAGAACCTTGCCTATCAGATCGCACATCGCCTGTTCAATTCCGCTGAGAGCCGTATGGTAGGTATGGCTTTCAGAATCGTGATAGAAACGCTGGCGAAATGCCTCCAGCTGGAACGGATTCCATCCGACGAGCGTAGATTTGAGGGTGTTAATGATGTGTTGGACACTCGCCTCATCCCGACCGTGAGAAGCCTCACCAACGCCGACCGTACCATCGTCAGCATGGACTTTGACGAAGAGCCAATTGCCACGGTGATTTACCTGAACGACCTCAGTTTCTATGTTTGCGATTTTTAGTGTGGACATTTAGATTTAAGGTAATGGAGTGGCGAGGCATAGGTGCCTCGCCTTACAGAATTTTTGGCGAGTTTGTAGATTTCCAAAACTTGCTACATAAAACTACGATGCCGCTGCCCATTTCACACCTTGGGTGAGGAATTTCTGCATTCCAGAGCGCTCGAATGTTCCGGGTCCGTGTCCCAAAGTNGTGTAAAAGACGCGTCCAGAGCCGTAAGATCTCACCCATGCCATCGGGTGTGCCTTACCGAACCACTNAGCAGATGCCAACACGTGAATGTGCGGATCGTGGGCGGAGATATAGATTTCATCTTCCACATCAAAATCTTCGACACCTTGGGTCGTGGGATGTTCGCTATCCTCAATATGGACAGTAAACGTTGAGCCGGGCGGATGCCAATTGGAAGCACCACCGATGAGATCCATTGCTTGACCACTGATCCACCACGCGGTCCCGTGAATGCCGACCAACCCTTTGCCGCTACTGACGAATTGGAACAAGCCGTCTTCTTCAGCGGGTGCTAAATCGGAGACACGAGCGGTGGAGCCGTCCGCTTGGCGTTCTGTACGCGTGAAGCCGGTGCCAAAGACACACGCATCGTAGGCATTCAACTCAGCGGATGCTAAAACCCCTTTATCGTCAGTTAACGTCGCTGAAATATTAGCATCGTCGGCGAGAAAATCGTGAATGATGCTGGCACTTGCATTAAAACCGTGATTTTCACCTGATAACACGAGAATTTTCGACATGAGAGCCTCCAATATAAAGCGAACCAAATTGTGCAATTATAGTACAATCTGGAAACGGCACTGAATCCGCCGCTTACGATGAGAAATCGAACGTAAGAACTGCAATTTGTGGAGATAGTTTAATGGAAACTCAAAATTGTGTCAAACCAATTCTCAAAAATTTACCCCTTCACAAAAAAATTGAACTTTATTAATGCCTCGTGTATAATCCGTAGAAATCTTATATTCCGACTACACGGAGATAGCACATGAAAATGCCCAAACTCGTCGTTGGATACCTTATGGATGACGAAATGTTCGCCAAATCTTTTACGATTCCAGAATCTCACGATTGGATCAAGTGGTTAGCGAACGAGGAACTTGCTCAGTTTTTTGCGGAATTACTGGAATTGATGATCCAAATTTCAGAGGAAAAGGAAGATAGCAAAACGCTTCAGACTTTTCTCGACTTTTGGCATGAAATTGCCTTAAGTTGGCGCGAAATAGCCTTAGGCGAGGAAGATTCTGAGATATTTGAAGGAGATAGCAATATCCCTCCGACCGTCGTCACCGATTGGAGCGTAGATGCTTTAGAAGCTGCCTTAAAAGGGCAAGATCCTGCGATGCTTTTGAATTCTCTCGCCGGTTTCATCGGAAAAGCCATGATCAGTTCTGAACAGGATGTCTTGGCAGATATTTTGGAGGCAGAACAGGAATTGGATTCGCCTTGGATAAATATCGTTGGCGTGGAACAGGATTACCGTTCACCCATGCACGCGGGTGATGCTGAACCGGTGGTACGTGACGTGACGGAAGCAGAGCAGGAGAAACATTTAGCATACGACATTTCCAAGCTTCAACTCTCTGCTCGCGCCCACAACTGTCTTAAAAATGAAAATATCAAAACCGTCCGAGAACTCGTCGCAAAAATGGAATGGGCCCTCCTGGAATACCAGGGGCTCGGACAAACGACGCTCAACGAAATCAAATTCGAACTCGCTGGCTTGGGGCTTTACCTGGGAATGGATCTATTCGACGAGGACGACGAGGAGGCATCATTCTAAATGCCCCGTATTTTCGATAATATCGACCAACCGCTGCTGCCCGCTCTCCAACAGACACTTGAAACTGCTACACATGCCGACTTTTGCGTTGGTTATTTCAACCTTCGGGGATGGAGAGGCCTCGGATCTTATGTTGAGAATTGGAATGGCGGTGAAGACGAATGCTGCCGCTTACTCGTTGGAATGCAACGCTTGGCAGAAGAAGAACTCCGCGAAGCCAAGAGACTCGCGAAGCAAGACGGTAGGATCGACAACCAGACGGCACTCCGTCTCAAACGGAGATTGGCAGAGGAGTTCCGAGAACAGTTAACCGTCGGTGTGCCGACGCGTGCAGACGAAAGAGGCTTACGGCAATTGGCGCAGCAGCTTCGTGATGAGAAGGTAAAGGTAAAACTCTTTCTCCGACACACCCTCCATGCGAAACTCTATCTAATCTATCGCTCTGACCTCGTCGCGCCGACTGTGGGTTACCTCGGCAGTAGCAATTTGACGCTTTCTGGGCTGTCGCATCAGGGAGAACTCAATATTGATGTCGTTGACTCAGATTCGTGTGAGAAATTGGAGAATTGGTTTGAGGACCGATGGAATGACAAATGGTGTATCGATATTTCTAAGGAATTGGTTGAAATTATCGAGCAGAGTTGGGCGCGCGAGGAACCTATTCCACCGTATCACATCTTCATCAAGATGGCATATCACTTGTCGCAGGAAGCGCGCGCTGGATTGACCGAATTTCAGATTCCACGCGAATTTGAGGACAAGTTGTTTGAATTCCAAACCGCTGCCGTGAAAATCGCAGCGCATCACCTCAATAGACGCGGTGGTGTGCTCATAGGAGATGTCGTCGGACTTGGTAAAACGTTGATGGGAACCGCACTCGCTCGCATACAGGAAGACGATTATGACGTTGAAACGCTAATTATCTGTCCGAAGAATCTCGTCAACATGTGGGAAAACTATCGAGAGGAATACCGTCTTCGAGGACGAGTGCTCTCAATTAGTCGAGTGCTCAACGAATTGCCCGATCTTCGGCGCTATCGCCTCGTCATGATCGACGAAAGCCATAACCTCAGAAACCGTGAAGGCAAACGCTACCGCGCCATCCAAGACTATATCCAACAAAATGAGAGCAAGGTCATCCTCCTCTCCGCGACACCCTACAACAAAACCTATCTTGATCTTTCCAATCAACTCCGTCTCTTTGTAGACGAAACCGAAGACCTTGGGATTCGACCAGAGCAGTACATCAAGACGTTAGGCGGTGAAACCGAGTTTATCCGCAAACACCAGAGCGGGGTCCGCACGCTTTCAGCCTTTGAACATAGTGAGTATATTGACGATTGGCGTGAATTGATGCGCCGATATCTTGTGCGCCGCACGCGCAGCTTCATCACGGAAAATTATGCCGAAACGGATGCTGAGACAAAACGGAAATTCCTCTCCTTTCCCGATGGTACACGCTCCTACTTCCCCACACGTCTGCCGAAAACGATGCAGTTTGAAATTAACGACCAAAATCCAGACGATACCTACGCACAACTATATTCTGCTTCCGTTGTGAACGTGATTAGCAGTCTCAAATTGGCTCGGTACGGACTTGCAAACTACATCGTTGATACACCCTCGGAACCGCCGACAGAAGCGGAACAGCAGCAGCTACAAGACCTCTCTCGTGGTGGACAGCGATTGATGGGATTTTGCCGAACGAACCTTTTCAAACGACTCGAAAGCAGTGGACAAGCATTCATCCAATCCGTCGACCGGCATATCCTGCGAAACTACATCTTCCTTCACGCCATTGAGAACGATGAACCGCTACCCATCGGATCGCAGAACGCCGAGATGCTCGATTCTCGGTTTGAAGACAGAGATACCGAGGATGCCACCCTTATCTTAGATGTTTCCGGTGATGACGATGACACGCAGTTTGACAGCATAAATTCAGAAGCCAACTCATACACGGTCGATGGATATGAACAGCGTGCCGCCGCTATCTATCGACTCTATACGACGAAGTATAAAAGTCGGTTTAGGTGGCTCCGTCCAAATCTCTTCCACACCATGCTTCGGAAAGAACTCACAGAAGACGCGCTTGCACTCACCGAAATCCTACGAAAATACGGCACATGGAACCCCGAACAAGACGCAAAACTCAATGCCCTTCAAAAACTCCTAACCGAGACACATCCAGATAACAAGGTCCTTGTTTTCACACAATTTGCGGATACAGTACAGTATCTGACAGATACACTTTCAGAGCGTGGAATAACGCAAATCGCTCCAGCAACTGGCGACTCAGCAGATCCCACTGCTTTGGCACACCGTTTTAGTCCTGTCAGCAACGAAAAACAGGATAGAATTAATCGGGCTGACGAATTGCGGGTGCTCATCAGCACGGATGTCCTGAG
>JGI24797J26694_1000667_pt1 | contig 21999 bp, 10 predicted proteins | sample PinacodermPK_FD_26694 | JGI IMG/M metagenome (IMG submission 26694) | reverse complement strand
GAGCCGCATCGTGTACATGAACGGCGCGCCCGGATTGTCCTGAACGTTGACCTGACAGAGGCTCGGCAAGCCGGCAAACAGGTGATCGGGAAGTCGACCGAGGCGATTGCCGCTGAGATTGATCGCTAGTACCCGATCGAGTCCGCTCAGGTCGGCAGCGTCGATTGCTTCGATGTCCAGGTTGCTCAGATCGAGCACGCCTTCGATTGACGCGAGATGCTCGTCCGTCACATCGGCGCAGTCCGGCACTTCGCTGATGGAGGCCAGCAAGGCCGTCCGAATCTCCGGCGTGCGGCCACAGATTCCATCGCTGGAGCCCGCGTTGGGTTGGGCGGGTTGATCGTCCTGCGGCGGTTCGGCGCACGACGCAACCACGACCAGCAACACGGCGAGCGCCCCAATCACTCCTGCAGCCTGTCGACGACTCATGGATTCCACTCTAGGTGTGCTGCTGCAACGACTTGATGCCACGATCGGGTCTTCGAGTCTGCAATTGTGACGAGACCACCTTACTCATCGCGCCCCAGCCTCGACCCAGCGGACCGGCCCGAGGAGACCAATGGCGCACAGCTTGACGTTGCAGATCTGCGAACCGCAGCGCCAGATGGCAAGAACTCGGAAACCGCGGAGCCTCAACTCACGGCGAAGGGCGCGCCCGTCTTGCTGGCGCGCTTGAGGCGCGGGCAGCGGCTGATCGGCTGACTCCACCGTCCTACGACGCGACATTCTGACTCTTTTGGCGTCCACCGACTCTAGCGTTCAGAGCAAGCGTGTTCGGCTTCGCGTCGGACTACGCCGCCAACTACAACAAACTCGATGCGGTCCCGTTGTACGTTGTCTTCGTCGCCCGCGGCGAAGCCATAACGAGTCAAATCAAACGCGCTCTACGTAGTGACGCGCTTATCGATTATGTTCAGATTGCTGACCATAGAACGTCTTGCAGCCAATTCGTTACGAGCCTCATCTACAACGACCGCGTGAAGTTACCTATTGCGTCAGTACGCAGCATGGAACAACTTGAATCAAGCGATCTTCGGACCATGTGATTGAAGGCGTTCCGAAGAGCGAACGATGGCCGTTCCCAGTAATCGACTATCTTAATGTGTGTGTCTGGGAAAATCGACAACTCCATTGGCGCCGAGGTACAAGCCCCTGAGGGTATGAGTGAGCTTGGCAGCGGAACGCGTTCCTCTGATCCTGCTTTGCTTCCCTTACATTGCTTCTCTATCGACCTTGAAGTCGGAATCGACGACAGGCGCATCCACAAGTTGGCCGGTGTTCGCTCCGACACGAACCAAGGATTGTCTTACGGCAAGGTAGGCGCGGACCTCGGGTTGGCGCTTGCCCGGCTGGATGAGCTCGCGACCGGAGCGGACGTACTGCTCGGCCACAACCTGATCGTCTTCGACCGTCCGCACCTTGAGGCGGTCAGCCCGAATCTGCGCATGTTGCGCTTGCCGGTCATCGACACGCTCTGGCTGAATCCGCTGGCCTTTCCCCGCAACCCCTATCACTACTTGGTCAAGCACTACCAGGACGGCCAACTGAAGCGAGGCAGCATTAGCGATCCCGAGCTGGACGCTCGGCTCGCCCTTCAGCTGTTCAGCGACCAGCTTGAGGCGCTGCGCGAGACCGATCCGGAACTGCTGACGGCCTGGCACTGGTTGACATCGAGCAACGGCGGTGAGGGTTTCGATGCCGTGTTCCGGGACCTCCGCTGCGCCGATCGACCGAGCGAACGTGAGGCGCGGGACGCGATTAGCAGACGGCTCGAGGGTATGGCGTGTCTGATTCAGGCGGCCGAGATGATCGACCAGGCGAGTCTCCAAGGTTGGTCACTGGCCTATGCCCTGGCCTGGCTGTCGGTCGCGGGCGGCAACTCGGTAATGCCTCCCTGGGTACGATACCAGTTTCCCGAGGCGGGATTACTGATTCGGCGTTTGCGCGACACCTCCTGTCATGAGCGCAGCTGCAACTGGTGCCGATCACGACACGACGCCCGCAATGAACTGGCGAGATGGTTCGGCTTCGATGACTTTCGAGCGGAGCCGAGCGACGATGATGGACGCCCCATCCAGCGGTCCGTCGTTGAAGCAGCGATGGCCGGGGAACATCTCTTGGCGCTGCTGCCAACGGGCGCGGGCAAATCGCTCTGTTATCAGCTGCCGGCGCTCTCGCGGTACGACAAAACGGGCGCGCTGACTGTCGTAATCTCGCCATTGGTTGCGCTCATGGCGGACCAGGTGGCAGGACTTGAGACCCGCGGGATCGATTCCTGCGTCACGATCAACAGCTTGCTCTCGATGCCTGAACGCGCGGACGCGCTCGATCGGGTGCGCCTGGGTGACGCCAGCATGCTGATCATCGCGCCCGAGCAGTTGCGCAGTTCAACGGTGACCAACATGTTGGCGCAGCGCGAGATTGCGACCTGGGTGCTGGATGAAGCGCACTGCCTATCGAAGTGGGGGCACGACTTCCGTCCCGACTATCGCTATGTCGGCAGATTCATCGAGCGACACAGCGCTCACGATGACCGCCCGCAGATCATCTGTCTGACGGCCACCGCCAAGCCCGACGTCGTGCGTGAGATTCGGGAATACTTCGAGGACGAACTCGGGGTGGGCTTGCGACTGTTCGACGGTGGCTCCCAGCGCGCCAACCTGGACTTCGTGGTCGTGGAGACGAACACAGCGCAGAAGCTTGATCACATCTTCCAGCTCCTGGAGTCAGACCTCCCGCCGGATGAGCCGGGCGGCGCCATCATCTACTGCGCCACCAAGAGGCGAACTGAAGAGATGGCCGAGTTCCTCCAGGCGAAGGGCGTGAAGGCGAGCCACTTCCACGGCGAGCTCACACCGGAGCGAAAGAAGGATGTCCAGCGGCGCTTCATCGCGGGCGAGCTCCCCGTGATCGCGGCGACCAACGCCTTCGGCATGGGAATCGACAAATCCGATGTGCGACTGGTGATCCACGCCGACATCCCCGGCTCGCTGGAAAACTACCTGCAGGAGGCGGGGCGGGCCGGGCGGGATGGAGTGCGGGCGCGCTGCATCTTGCTCCACACCTCCGCCGATGTCGAGCGACAGTTTGGTCTGTCGGCGCGGTCCCGATTGACCCGCCGAGAGATCCACGGATTGCTCAAGGCGCTTCGCAATCTCAAGCGGCGCAAGCACTCCACCGATGAAGTGATCGCCACGGCAGGCGAAATGCTCGCCGAGGACGATGACTACGCCTTCGAGCGCGACTCCGCTACTGACGACACTCGGGTGCGCACCGCGATCGCCTGGCTCGAAGAGGCCGCGCTGCTGACCCGTGAACAAAACCGCACCCAGGTCTTTCCTTCCTCGCTGCGCGTCAACAGCGTCGATAAAGCGCGGTCCAGAATCACCAGCGAGGTGAAGCGGCAGGACTACGGCCGCAGACTACTGACCATCGCCGAAACGTTGATCGCCGCTGATCCCGACAGAGGCATATCGACGGATGAACTCATGCTGCGTACGGGCTTGAGCGCCACAGGTGTCCGGCAAGCGCTCTACGACCTGGAACGGCTCGGCATCGCCAGCAACGACACCGCCATCACGGCGTACGTTCATCACGGCATCGAGCGCAGTTCGAAGCGCAGATTCAGCGAGGCGGCGGCGCTCGAGGAATCGCTGCTCGATCTCTTGCGCGACACCTTCTCCGACATGCAGGTCGGCGATGAGTCCAACCTGCATCTCCGCCTCGCGGCACAACGCTTGAAGGATGATGGTCATAAGACCGCCCTTCCCGAACGACTGCGGCGACTCGTGCGCAGCGTCGCTGCCGACGGCCGGGGCGAAGGCGGCGCTGGAGGCAGCCTCAGTGTGCGCGGCGTCGATCGCGAATCGCTGCGTCTGACCCTGCGGCGTGACTGGTCGATGGTGCTCAAGACGGCAACCGTCCGACGAGAAGCTGCTTCGATGCTCCTGGATCATCTGCTCTCCCGCATTCCCGCCGGCCGGCGGGGCGCCGATCTTCTCGCCGAAACCACGCTCGGCGAGCTGTTGGCCGTCATCACCTCGGATGCCTTCCTGCCTGACCAGGTTGGCAATCCCGCCAAGCTGATGGAACGCGCGCTGCTCTGGCTGCACGAGCAGGAGATTGTCCGCCTGCACAAGGGGCTGACCGTGCTGCGCCCGGCGATGACGGTTCGACTCAGTGAAGGGAGCCAGCGCTTCACGCGGACGGACTTCCAGCCGCTGGAGATTCACTACCTGGAGCAGGTCCTGCAGATCCATGTGATGGCGCAGTATGCGGAACGCGGCCTAGAGTCGCTGGCCGACGCGTTGCGCCTGGCAGGCGATTACTTCGCCCTTGACGAGGAAGCCTTTCTTGAACGTTGGCTGCCCGGCAAAACCAGGGACAGCGTGCGCCAGACGACCCCGGAATCATGGCGCACGATCGTCGATAGTCTGAACAATCGCAACCAGCGCATGATCGTCGCCGACGACCGCGAGCAAACCAATGTATTGGTCTTGGCCGGTCCCGGCTCCGGCAAGACCAGGGTCCTGGTTCACCGTATCGCCTATTTGCTCAGAGTTCGGCGCCAAAGCGCGCGCGGAATCCTGGCGCTGGCCTACAACCGCCACGCCGCCGTCGAGATTCGCCGCCGACTATTTGAGCTGGTTGGCGAGGAAGCCTACGGCGTGACCGTCCTCACTTGTCATTCCCTGGCCATGAGGCTGGTCGGCGCCACATTCGAAGGACGCGCGAATCGCGCCAGCGACACCGATTTCGATCGGATTCTGAAGGAGGCCATTGCCCTGTTGCGCGGCGACGGACTCACAAGCGACGACGCCGATGAACAGCGCGAGCGACTGCTGGCAGGTTTCCGCTGGATATTGGTTGACGAGTATCAGGACATCGAGTCGGATCAGTACGAGCTGATCTCGGCCCTGGCTGGCAGAACACTGGCCGACGAGGATCGCAAACTCAGTCTCTTCGCGGTCGGCGATGACGATCAGAACATCTACGCCTTCGGCGGTGCCTCGGTTGAGTTCATTCGCCGTTTCGAGGCGGACTATGGGGCGAAGCCGGCCTTCCTCACTGACAACTACCGCTCGACCAGGCACATCATCGACGCTGCCAACACGGTCATCGCGCCTGCCAGGGAGCGGATGAAGACTGAGCACGCCATTCACATCGATCGCAGAAGGGAACGCGAACAGGCCGGTGGCGCCTGGCAAGAGTTGGATCCGGTCGCGCAAGGACGGGTACAGATTCTTCAGGCCGGCGACAGTCACCTGTCCCAGGCGCAAACCGCCGTCGCCGAGTTGCAGCGACTGGCCCGACTCTCCCCAGACTGGTCATGGTCGAGCTGCGCCGTCATCGCTCGCAACTGGAGGTACCTGGATCCGGTGCGCAGTCTCTGTGAGCTGGAAGGCATCCCAGTGCAGATGGCCAATGAGGACACCTCGTCGGTCTGGTTCTTGCGCGAGACGCAAGCGCTGCTCGACTGGCTACGAGAACGGGATTCGGGTCTGGTCAGCGGCGCCCAGCTCACCGAGTGGATCGAGCGACAGCCAAGTGGTCCCTGGATCGAGTTGCTGGGCGAAGCGGTGGCCGACTTCATTCTCGAGGCCGCTGAAGCAGAAACAACCGTCGACCACTTTCGCGAGTGGCTGGCCGAATGGAGCCGCGAGGCACGCCGACGCCAGCGCGGAGTGTTGCTGCTGACGGCGCACCGGGCCAAGGGCCTGGAATTCGATCACGTCATCGTGCTGGACGGTGGTTGGCAGCGGATTGGCAAAGATGAGGATGCAGACGCCGCACGCCGCCTTTACTACGTCGCCATGACCCGCGCCCGACAGACCCTCGCGCTGGCCCAGCTTGCCGGTCCTCACCCCTACCAGGATGTCTTGCAGGGTCTCGCCTCAGTGGTCCACCGAGCGATGCCCAACCTCGCTACATCTGCCCCACGGGAGCTGACACAGATCTATCGACGACTCAGTCTCGGTGACGTGTTCTTGAGCTTTGCCGGCGGCAAGCCGAAACGAGATCCCGTGCACCGCGCGATCTCCGCTCTGTCTCCCGGTGACCGCCTTCAAATTCGGCGTGACCTGAATCGCTGGCAACTGCTGGATCGCGAGGGCGCCGTCGTGGGTTTGCTGGCCCGCAGCTTCGAGCCGCCGCCGAACATGCGCTGCTCCCTAGCTACGGTCGCCGCGATCACCACCTGGAGCCGATCACAATCCGAACCCGAGTATCAATCTCGTCTCCGTTGTGATAAGTGGGAGGTCGTGCTGCCCGAGATTGTGTTCGAGCCCTACCTCCAGCAAAGGCGCAGCCGGCGGGTGATCTGAATTTCTGGGCCGGGCAGGATTGGGATCTTTCTCCGCGCTGTTGTTGCGCAGCAGGCGACCGACAAGGGGACGACCCAAAATCGAAGCAAGACCCGCCTGCCACCGCCAACGGACCAACTGCACTGTCATGCTCACATTGTTCGCAAGCCATATGAGATCTGTTATCCCGCCGCTCCGTGGCCTGATCCGTCGCCACAAGTTGGGTTCCTTCTCTCGTCGGGTTGGTCGTGCCAACTGTCGGTTCGGTGTGTGTTTGCGTGCATGAATTTGAAGCCGATTAGTTCGGCTTACGGGCCTGCCAAATCGGCAAATCTGTCTGCACGCAGGAGCAGCAGGAAACAGGTGGCCGAATCCTCAACGATCTGGCCTGACTAGCGACCGCAGGCCGCCAGGTTGGGTTGGACTGGCGTCTCGAAGAGGTGCTCAAGGTCGAATCTGGCGGTGTAGCGGCGGTCGGGATTGCCACGCTCGTGCGCCTCGACAGTGAACGTGCCGCCTGCCTGAGCTGCCCAGGCGAGGTCGGCGAGCAGATCGTCGGCATCCTCGCGGCCCGTCCACTTCCATTTGACATCGCCCCACTTGCCCCAACCGCTGGTCCATTCTTCCTGCCGAACCGGACCCTCCGCAATCCGATACAGAATCGTCCAATCGAGGTCCTGGTCAACGCTCCAGTAGACGTTGAGCTCCAACCGGCCCTGTTCGCACTTGATCTGCAGCCGCGCAGTGTGCGCGGAACCTGAAATCGCCGTGTCTCTGACCACGTATGTCCCGATCGGCTCTTCATCCTCGTTCACGCCCCACCAGAAATCGTCTCCGCTGCGCCCACTGTCGATGATCGGGACATCCTGTGCGAGCGCAGGCCGGCCGGCACGACATTGCACCAGATCGGCTTGCACCGGCGTCTGGAACAGACCACGGAGATCGAATGTAGCCAGGTGCAGGCGCCCAGCCTGGACTCGCTGTACCTGTAACGATGCATGGCTCGCAGATTGCCAGTTGAGCTCATGCAGGAACGAGGCAGCGTCGAACGCACGATGACCGCCCCACTCGTCGCCGGACCAGAGGCCGCCGCTAAAGGTCCGCCAGCGTTCGCTGCGCCAGGCACCGTTGCCCAGGCGATAGAACAGCAGCGGCGGCACGGCGTCCAGGTCGCGCCACCAGATCTCGACCTGAAGCTCCTGGTCCCGCTCGCAGCTAATGCTCAGGCGGGCGACCGACTCGCCGCCCAGTTGCTCCCGGGACTCCCTCACGAGTACCGTTTGCGCAGCCTCGTTGTCACCGTCGACATCGCTGAACCACCATAGATCGTCAAAGCCTCCGCCGAAGCGGCTGGCGCTGCTGTCATCCAATTCGTCGTCGAGTTCGCCGGCAAGGGCGGCGCAGAGCCGCACCGACCGGACGGGATGCGTGCATAAGAGGGCATCGAGCGCAGCCGCGCCTTCCACCCGGCGCAGCAGTGGCGAGACTGAGTTGGCAACCTCCAGCCCGTCTGCGCGTGCGGCGGCTCGGGCTTCACCCACGTCCACGATCGGGAGGTAGCGTTGCCACAGCTCAAGCAGCAGCGCCAGATAACTCCCGCCGTGACCCGGGTCGTTGACTGAGGCGCTGGCGATTAGGGCGTGCGCGGTCTCGTGCAACACGACGCCGAGCGTCATCGCCCAGTCAGCGAGATAGATGCGGTGTCTGGCGCCGTCATAGTGAGTGCCCTCGTCATGCGATCGGAACACTCCAGGCGAACGCGAGCCGTTCGGGAAGTAGTCCCGGTAGATGGCGTCGACGACATCCTGGGCTTCTGCCAGGTCGAGCCTGATCGCGTCGGCTCCGTCCAACCGCAGCCGCTCGTCCTCCCAGCCATAGGCCTGGTTGCGCTGGCGGTCGCAATCGCCCTCGCTCATAGCAGGTCCGCAGATGGTCGCCAGCGCCTTCTGAGCCGTACACGCCGCATTCAGGCTGTCGACCAATACCGCGTCGTCCGAGGAACGCAGCCGGAGCACGCCGCAGTTGCCGCGGTAGCGCTGCCCGCTCGTCTCGATCTGAAACTCGCCGTCGACGACGGTGAGCGGCGCCGTTCGGTGCAGCGTTCCCGAGATGGCCGGCGCCGGGGCCGGCACGACCACCGTGAAGGTGTGATACCAGCGGCCCACGCTCATCTGCCGAGGCAGCCATGAATCAGCCGGGACCAAGCGTTCGCTCCAACCGGATTCCTCTCGGTGCTGCACCGCGAGTTGCACCCGCCCGGCGCTGCGCCGCACGGCAATGCGGACATCCTGACGCCCACGGCCGGTGGGCGTCGCCAGCCGGTTCTCAGCCAGCATCGCTTCTCCTGAACAGGTGTCGTTGAGGGTGCGCAGCCGCACTCGTTGCTCGTCGAGTTCGAGCTCCACGTATCGGCAGTTGGAGCGGAAGCGCTGACCGTCCACGCGCAACTCGAACTCGCCGGGTCCGCTCAAGCCGTCCCAGCGCGGATGCTCAACGGCGAGCCTGACCTGCGACTGGTAGCTGGTGGCACTCACCGGCGCCGAGACGAGCCAGCGGTCCTCATCTGCCCGGGCAGGCAGATAGCGACGCTTGGGCAAGACGCCGGGTGACCATCTGCCGTTCCACCAATATTGCAGCGCAACCTCGATTCTCCCGTCCTCATGCAGCATTCCAGCCAGACGAACTTCCACGCCATCCGGCTGCGCCTGCGCCTCGCCGGGCGTCGGCAATAGCCAGCCAGCCAAGCCAAGCAACATGAGGGCAGACGCGATCCCAGCAATTCGATTGATCATGCTCATCGAGCCAACTCTGAGCGGAGGTTCGGTTCGCTTGACGAGAGCAAGTCCAGGGATGCCACCATTCCCTCTGGCGCTCCAGATTGCATCAACATGTCCCGAGCTTCGAACTCCCGTCTGACGACGCGTCTGCGACCTGAACGGCTTCTATCTGCACATTTGCCTGCGGATCAACGTCAGCGCTCTTCCGACAAAGCCGACCAAACGCAACCACAGGCGGTGCTCCAGCGATCTCGCCGGGAGCAGACGAAACTCAAGCTCCTATTCGGAGGACATTGAGTCGATCGGTGCTTGCATGTAGTCAGCAGCCAGAGCGTTCGCTGACGATGGATTCCACCGTCACCTGACCAGGCTCAGGCAGCACTATCAAGATAGTGCACATGCATCACACAACACTCTACATGGATACACACATTACAGAGATCGACAATATGCAACAATGGACTCCTTGGGCCGAGTATGCATGCGTTCGGGTTGGCAGTATATCGATGTAGCGCACGCAAAAGAACCAAGGGGCTGACCATGTTCACAAAGTCCGCAGCTGCGATCATGGCGATCCTGATTGTCATTAGCGCTAGCGTCATTGCTCGGGCGCAGGAAGCCCGCGAAGAATCTCCCCGGGATGGGGTTCTGTTTGCGCTCCAAGTAATCGTTCTGCCGCAAGCAGACGGCATGGTTGAGTTCGGTGTTCGGCAAGGCGAATCGGCTCACTATCCGCTTTCTCGATTTCTCGATTTGAACACCGCGACTCGCGGGCGCTGGCTCGCCAGTTCAATCGTGCCCCTGGATGGGCCGCCCCCGCAACCACTGGCACTCTCGGCAGGAACAGATCAGGAGGCCGTGGAGCAGTATCGAGGTCCCGGCTGGGAAGTGCGTGACTTTGGCATTGTGCCGCTCAGTTTGCGAGTCGCCGTTCGTGTCCACAGCGATGGCTATGTAGAGTTCGGCATTCTCTACGATGGTGATCGACTGCTCCCCGACGTGCGTTGGCTCAGTCCGGCAACGAGGGAGGCGAACATCAACCAGGCACTAGTGAGTTCCGAAGTCACGATCGACGTTGGCCAATCTCCGGCAGACCTGGTGCGTGAGTTGAGCCTTGAGCTGGCCAACGATGTCAGGCCAGATGTCGCACAAATCTGCGTGTTGGAATCAGCCACCGAAAAAGCTGATCGCCGCACAGCAGTCGAGGACTGGTATGAAGCACATCGCGACGCCCGGGTGATTGGGGAAACGGCTGACTATGGGCAGCGTCTAGATTCGAGTCAAGAGGCCGCCTGGGTCTACTCCAGCGGACGCGTTACTCGCGGCCAACCAGCAGATCGCTACGTCTTCATTGTTCGAGATGTTCGCTATCAGCAGCCGACTATCTTCTGGTCCGCCGATTTCAACTGCGCCGATGAGGGCAGCACAGATTCCGGCAATGGTCGCCTAGAGATTCAGCCCGAAGGCGGGTCTTAGGCGCGGCTTCGCATCTCGCGCAGCGCCAACTGTGGCATGGTCCTTCACAGGACGGAGAGCCAGATGGGTATCAGACGATTGTTTCGCCGCCGAAACAAGCAGGGGCAAATCGATGTCGATGAACTGGCGGACTTCACAAGTGACATCTTCGAGGGCGCCGACAAGCAAGAGACTCGGGACTTCGAGATGTTCGCGCTGCGTGTCGAGCTGGGCATCGGTCCGGAGGACCCGCGCAGCTACAAGGAACTGGTTGCGGAACTCGAGCGACGCGGAGGTTGATTTGAGAACACCCTACTCGCGAAAGATGCCTCTTACGGCAGTATTGCGACTGGCTGTAGCCGCGCTGGCAGGAGTGACATCAATAGCAGCCTTGGCTTGCACTGACTCGACCCAGTCGGAACAAGATGCTGTCCAAGATAGGGAGTGGGGGCATCACTGCTTGAGTCCCTGGGACGGCAATCACGATGGGTTCGAGGACCAGATTCGCGCTCTGCTAAACGATCCCGGATCGATGAAAACGCATAACACGACCACATCCCGCCTGATCGCCGGCAGCGGCACGCATCACATCAACATGGATTACAGCGCGAAGAATGCGTTCGGCGGTCGTGTCCGAACCACGGCCACGGGATACCTCGACCCCGACACGTGCGAAGTGATAGTCGCCAACTACGGGTTTGACTAGCGTGCCCATTTGACCACGCAAATGTGCGGCGAGGCCTCTGAGCAGGACGGAGAGACGAATGAGCGACGATGCGCCGCGCTATGGGCGTGAGCGCACGCCGGACCCTACCTCTCGCGACCTCCGGCTCGAATCCAATGATCCATCGCGTCGAAATTGTGCTTCGGCTTGATCCCGGAAATCCTCAAGCCGATTACCCTCCGCCAAACGTTTGCCATGGCCCCTGAGTCTGTCGGAAGCTCTGGCGCCGAGTCTTCTCCTGGAGCAAGCAGCGTCCGACATCCGGCGTACGATTCTTCGGGATCAATGAAGGCAGAGAGATGCTTCACCATCCCAGTGCCAGTCATTGGTCACGCCCCAATCTGAATGCAAACAGGCCAAAGGAAGGCAGAAGCGGTCGCAACGATTCGATTGATCATGCTCATCGAGCCAACTCTGAACTGCTTCAATCTGCACATGTACCTACGGATCAGCAGCAGCGCTCTTCCGACCGAGCGGACCAAGCGCAACCACTGGTAGTCCCCTAGCGATCTCGTCAGGACCAGTCGTCACTCGTCCTCCTATTCGGAGGACATTGAGTCGATCAGTGCTTGCATGTAGTCGGCGTCGGCGACTTGCGGGCGGATCAGCAGAGACATGCCGTCGAAGTATGTGACCGGGTCGAGCCGCCAGCGGTTGGCGATGACCGATGCCACCGTCGACAAGTAGGCCTGCATCTCAGGGTGGTCGAGGATGGTGAACATGACCGATCCATCAGCGACCGACCGAGCCAGGCCGACGCTGAAGCCGAAGGCGGCGATATCGACATCGATCTCGTGAATCGCTCGCGTGACGCGGGCGTCATATGCGCTGGACACGGAGAGCGTCAGCACTGCGCTGATGGCGCCCTCGCCGAGCCGCGCCGCCAGCGCGTCCCAGACGGCTCCGGGATCTTCGGCCGACCAACGTTCGACCGAGCCCAGGTAGGTGTCTTCGAATCCGTTGCAGCGGTCGTGCAACCCGACGTTGTTCGGCTCGTGGATGACGCAGAGCACCGTCCCCTCGACTTCGCGCCGATTGAACTCGTCGCCGGCGATCCGCCCGGCTTCGTGGTCGTCGAGCGCGATGTGCAGCGCGGTGCCGATGTCATCTGCCACCTCGGCCCCTGAGTTGAAGGAAACGACCGGAATGCCGGCCGTGAGCGCCTCGTCAATCGCGGGGGATAGCGCCTCGGGGTCGACCAGCGTGGTCGCGATCACCGATGCGCCATTGGCTACGCATTCTCGAATCGCGGCGACATGATCGGCGACGTCGCTGTGTGCGCTGACTTCGAGATTGACCCCGAGCTGCCTCGCTGCGGCGGTGCTGACTTCAGCCGACAGACCCCAGAACAGATCCGACTCGTTCTCGATCACCTGTCCGCTGTGCGTGATCTGACAGAACAGCGGCTCGTCAGAGGCCAGGTGCTGATCGAGCAGTTCGATCCAGTAGGTCATGGGTAGCCGCCGACCGACCGACTCCATGACCTCGATCGAGAGGAAGGTGGTGCGAACGCTGGTGCTGAGCAGCGCCGCGGCGGCCTCTTCAGATTCGTCGGCGAGGAGACGCGCCAGCTCCGCGCGCAGCTCATCCTCATCGGAGATCGCGATCCGCTGCACTGAGCCGTTGTAGCCGGCTTCGATCCCTTCGCAGATGGCTTCGATGCCCGCGTCGTTCGTGTCAACCACGCAAAGCAGCTTGCCCGCTTCGGCCTCAGGGTCCATGGGATCGGCGAAGTGACGATTGAAAATCTGGGCGATCTCGCCGCCCGATTCGATCAGGTAGGTCCGGTAGTCGCTCTGCGCTCGCTCCTCACGGGTTTCGATGTCGACCGGGATCGCGGAACTGTACTTGACCCTGCTGGCTTCGGTATCGGCAGAGAGAAAGCGGAGATCAGGCTTTTTCGTCTCACTCCAGTCCCCGTCTTGCCCGCGTTGCTGCAGGCCAACTTCCACGCGGCCGTCCTCAAGGCGTTCCACGGAGATGCGGATCTCCAGATCTCCGTCTCCGTGTGCCGCCCATACCGCGCCCAGCGCGGCGGCCCCGACCAGTATGCCCAGAATGATCAACAGAATCGAGCGCACGTCAAACCTCCACTGATGCCTGCAGCCCTTGACGTGGCGCTTGACGTCGCGTCGGTTGTGCATCACGCACCCGCAAGGGTCGCCAGGATGGAACCTCATGCACATTGTCCACTAACTATCCCAACAAGTCTTGTGTCAATCCGAGCACTTATTGGTGTAATAATCGTGTAATCTCAATGGCCCAGCGAGATTTAAGGACAGCCTCGCCTGCGCCGTTCATGGCCACTCGCTGTCGATTTTGTGACCAGCGCCTTTGCGGCCGGATCCGTGATTCCGAGGAGCCCTCCCCCGCATTGCTCCGTTCCGGGCCGAATCAGCACCGCGAATCAAAGCACGTGAGGCTCAAACAGAAAATTCAACCACGTTGCCTTGGTCGACGTTCAGTCCTCAAGGCAGCAGCGTCGAACTCATCGGCCGGGTCAGGAGTACCGAGTCAAGAGTGCGACAAATGGGACAGCCCTTTTGCCCCGAGCCGCTTCGCCCTCTGCGCCGGATCCCCGCCCCCTGGCGTTCTGCCGTCGGGGAGCAGGTCGTCCTGCTAACTGAGCTGTCTGCGACCGGAAGCGTAATGATGATCACGCTTTGGTTGAGCGGGGCAATATTGCCTTCATTCCTACCCTCGTCGCCGCATGGGCGGAGGACTGGCGCTGAAACGGTCGGTGCCAGTTGAACCTCCTCTGCCAACTGATCTTTCGCGTTAACGACCGCCAAGTACACGCGTACTACACGCCTAGAACACCGGTACACACGAGACTCAGTCGCCTTGTTCATTGAAAGTGAAGGTTGGAGACCGGAACCAGGGGGACGACGTCGACTGAGCGCTGGCATGCGCCGCTGCGCCCGATCAGACTCGGCGCCTTGACCTATGGGAGACAGACATGAAGTTACTCTTGCTCGCTGTCCTGCTAATAGCCTTGCTCGGCGCGGTGCTGTTCAAAGTGAGCGCCAATGAGCAATCCGTCTCCGCTGACGTGCAGGTGGCCGTGCGGCAACTCTCGGACGGTCGGATCGAGTTCGCGATCGTGCACGAGGGTGAGTTTCATTACCCACGCGCCCGAGTGATTCGACCAGCGCTCGACCACAGTCGCTGGCTGCAGTCCAGTCCGGTCCGGATTGAAGTGCGGGTACCTCAGATCGGGCGCAGCCAGCTCGATCGAACGCTTGCCAGGGTTGAGTCGTCCTGCGGCCGGCAGCTGTCCTACCTGGAAGACTGGCAGCCGTCGAACTGGCCCTACACCTTGACGCACGCACAGAACGAGCGGGCGGTGGTGGGTCAGCAACGTGAAGCATGTCAACGGGCACTCAATATTGCCCTCGAGGTGATGACCCTGGCCTCGCTGCAGGACGCGATCGATGCAGAGACTGCCCTGCAGTACACCGTTTCCTTCGACACCACGCGATTGATCTCCGACTGGACCTACCAGCAGATGATTGACCTGATTGCGAAACACACGATTGGCGGCTAGGTCGGCGCTCCGTCTGTTCGACTCATGCGCCCGCCGGTCCCCGCGGTCCCCGATGCTCAGGACAGTTGCGGCGACTTGCATGCCGCCGCAGTGCTGTCAAGCATCAAACGTGTTGACCCAGGTGCGCTTCAGATCACAGCAGAGCCGTGCAGAGAGGAGCGCTTGAGTTGCGAGGCTGTGGGCGCCAGGCGCATGCCAGCGAGCAAGCCGGTCCGATCGAGATGAGGGGCAGTCAGCATCATGAGTCGATTCACTGTTGCCCCGCTACCTGTTGCCCTAGCCGAAACGCAGGAAGCCGGTGCGCAGGCCTGCGCGCCGGCTTCCTATGACGGCGACTGGTTTCTCAGCTGGCGGCAGCAATACCGCGTCAATCACGTGGATCACTCCGTTGGAAACCTCAATGTCAGCGATGATGACCAGCGAATCGTTGATCCGTACGTTGTCGCCTCCGACGGTGATGCTGACCGACTCGCCCTGCACGGTAACCGCCGATTCGAGCGTGACCACACCGTCCGCTCGCACGTTGCCGGCGTGACGGATCGACGGCCTGCGCTTATCCGCCTGCGGCTGCTTGCATGACCTGCTGCCGCGCCTCCGGGGACAGTCCGGCCAGCAGTTCGCGGATCGTCGCCAGGTCGTAGACGATCGGTTCGATTGCGATGAACGGGCTGCCCAGTTCGAGCGCCGCCAGGCCGGTGAAGAGCCGCTCGGGTAAGGTCAGCAGGTGGGCGACCAGGTGTCCCTGCAGATCGGGCTGATCCCAGATCACCATCTTGACCTGACCGCTGAGCAATGGCTGCAGCACGGACGGCCCAGCCCCGAACCCGATCAGCGTGATGTCGCTGCGTCCCGACTCGGCCAGCCCGGCGGCCACGGCGGCCGTGTTGTCGACGTTGAGCGCCACCAGCGCCGCAGCCGTCGAGTCAGCGAGGCTCGCCACCACCTCATCAACGCCGACGGAGATATCGAGTCGCTCGACGCTGCCACCGCTGTAGACAGACTCCAGCCCGTCGCAGCGCTGGGTCAGGCCGATGTTGTCCCGCTCGTGTATGAGGCATTGAACCTCACCCGCGACGCCTTGCGCATTGAGCCATTCGCCGGCCACTTCGCCGCCGCGCCAGTCATCGAGTCCGAGATGGGCGAATGCGCCGACATCGCGTGAGTGTTGTTCGCCCGAGTTGAAGGTCAGGACCTGCACCCCGGCCGCCGCCGCTTCGCGCAGCGCATCGCCAACCGCGGCCGGCGCCGCCAGCGTCGCCGCCAGCGCCACCGCGCCGTCGGCGGCGCACTCGCGAATCGCCGCGGCCTGGGCTGCGCCGTCGGGGTTGGAAACAATCCGGACGTTGTCGCGGCTGAACCGAGCGCTTTCGGACGCACGGCGGTTGGCGAGCCCCCAGAAGAAGTCATCGGCGGCGCCGTGATTGATCACGCAGTACAGCGGACTCTCACTGTAGTAGCCCTCCGTGCCGGCCTGCAGCTCCTCGATCGACTCCGGGCGCGGGTAGTACGCGGGCAGCGCAACGACGGAACTGTGCAGTCTCCGGCCGACAGCCGCGTCACTCGGCACGTAGCGCAGGTCGGGCAAGATCACATCGCCCCAACTGCCGTCGGGCTGCTGAGCCTGGATCCCGATTTCGACGCGGCCGTCCGCCAGCCTGACGGCCGTGGCCCGGATCGGCGCATCGCCGCGAGCGTCTGAGGCGCCGGCCAGCCCGAGACCGGGAGCGTAATGCTGAATCGCCATACCGAGGATGATCGCGCCAACCAGCGCCAATGCGATCGGCCACGCGCCCTGATGGAGTCGGAAGAGACGGTGTTTCGTTCGTTGCATCGAAATTCCTTCAGTCTTCAGCGTGGCCGACAGCGTTTCGTTCTCTGGTGGATCTCCAACCTCGAACGGTTCAGCTTCCCGCCACGCATGTGGATGGAAAGATAACACTTCGTTGCAACATCTTTGGTGTCAGTACGTGCAAACACCGTTGGCGAATCATGCAAGTTTCTGCCGGCAGTATCGGCATGCGATCGCAGGAACCGAGCCGACCGCTCAGGCGGCCGGCCCGGTCCCCGCCTCACTCAGCGCGCCGAGGCTTGGAAGGCCGCTCTGAGCTTGAGCAGATCGGCGAACGAGAGCGTCGTGCCCAGGTCCGGGATCGCCGCGTTGTACTCGTCGAGACTGATCTCGCCGTCGCCGTTGGTGTCGTAGCGCGTGATCACGTCTTGCACCACCAGTTCCTGCTCAGGTTCAGCTTCCAGACCGGAGTCCTGCTCCTTGGGCTCGGACTCCGGCGCTGCGTTGACGGTGACCCTGAAGCTGGCGCTGGCTCTGCCGCCCTGGCCGTCGTCGGCCGTGACCGTGATTGTCGCCGTGCCTGCCGACACCGCGCTGAGCGTCATGCTGTAGTTCCGGCCGTCGAGCGAGACCCGGACGACGGCATCGTTTGAGGACGACGCGGTCAGCGTCAGCGGGTCGTTGTCCGCGTCGCGGAAATGGTCGGCCACCAACACGCGCCGCGTGGTCCCCGCAGTCAGCCCGTTGACGTCGTCCATCGACCTGACGGCTCTGGGCGCGGCGTTGGCCGCCGCCACCATCACCGTGAAGCTGTCCGAGACCGTGCCGCCCTTGCCGTCATCGGCTGTGACCGTGATCGTCGCCGTGCCCTCGGCCACCGCCGTGACCGTCAGACTGGCGTTAGCGGACGCAACGCTCGCAATGGCGCTGCTGGAAGACCTGGCGCTAAACGTCAGCGCGTCGCCGTCAGCGTCCTGGAAGACGTTCAACAGCAAGACCTGGCGCGTGTCGCCCTGCCTCAGTCCGCTCAGGTCGCCAATCGCAGACGCGACCCTCGGCGCGGCGTTGGCCGCCGCCACCGTCACGGTGAAGCTGTCCGAGACCGTGCCGCCCTTGCCGTCATTGGCTGTGACCGTGATCGTCGCCGTGCCCTCGGCCACCGCCGTGACGGTCAGGCTTGCGCCGCCTGAGGCGACGCTGACCGTCGCCACCGCAGCGGTGGAGGACTTGGCAGTGATCGTCAATGAGTCGCCGTCGGCGTCCTGGAAGACGCCCGCGAGCGAGACCGCGCGCGTCGCGCCGGGCGTGAGCCCGCTCAGGTCGCCAATTGCGGACGCGACTCTCGGCACGGCATTGGCCGCCGCCACCGTCACCGTGAAGCTGTCCGAGACCGTGCCGCCCTTGCCGTCATCGGCTGTGACCGTGATCGTCGCTGTGCCCTCGGCCACCGCCGTGACGGTCAGGCTCGCGCCGCCCGAGGTGACGCTGACCGTCGCCACTGCAGCGGCGGACGACTTGGCAGTGATCGTCAGCTCGTCGCCGTCCGCGTCCTGGAAGACGCCCGCGAGCGAGACCGTGCGCGTGGCGCCGGGCGTGAGCCCGTTCAGGTCGCCAATCGCGGACGCCACGGTTGGCGCGGCGTTGGCCGCCGCGAGGGTCGCCTTGGCGTTGGCCAAGTCGACCTCGACCGTGAACGAGTCGAGCGCCGTCGCGCCGTCCCCGTCATCGGCGCTCACGGTGATCGTCGCCGTGCCGCCGGACACGCCGGTCACCGTCAGACTCCCGCCGCCGGCCGCGACCGCGACGGTCGCCACCGACTCGTCGGTCGAGCGGGCCGTGAGGGTCAGCGAGTCGCCGTTGGGGTCGCGGAAGACGCCCGCGAGCGAGACCGTGCGCGTCGCGCCGGGCTTGAGCCCGCTGATGTCGCCCAGCGGCGAGACCAGTGTCGGCGGCGCATTGGCGGCGACCGTCACCGTCAACCGGTCGGAGACCGTGCCGCCCCGGCCGTCATTGGCCGTGACGGTGATCGTCGCCGCGCCCTGAGCGACGCCGCTGACGGTCAGGCTCGCGCCGTTCCCCGCCACGCTGACCGTCGCCACCGCGACCGCCGATGACCTGGCGCTGATCGTCAGCGCGTCGCCGTCGGCATCGCTGAACACGCCGGAGAGCGAGACCGTGCGCCTCGCGCCGGGTTTGAGGCCGCTCAGGTCGTTGATCGCCGAGGCGACCGTTGGCGGCTGGTTGGCCGGCGTCTGCCGCTGACCGGCTGCCTCGATCTCCCGCAGCGCCGCGACCACGGGGTTCCAGCGGGTTGCCATGTGTTGCGCAGCCATCTGCTCCGCCTCTGCCGTCGTCATCGGCGTCAGCGACGTGTCCGCCACCGTCTCGCCCAGCGCCAGCAGCGCCCGGTCCCAGCGATCGGTGTGGCTCTGGTTGTTCACGCCGTTGGGGTGGTTGCGCCACTCGACCACCTGCGCAATCAAGGCCGCGTAGCGCTTCTCCACCGCAACCTGGAACGTGTCGCTGACCCGCTCGCCGTCGGCATCCTCCGCCGTCACGGTGATCGTCGCCGTGCCCGCGGCCACGCCCGCCACCGTGAGCTTCGAGTCGTCGGCGGCCACGGTCACGGTCGCCCTGGTTTCGTCCGAGGACGCGGCCGTGATGGTCAGGCTGTCGCCGTCGGCGTCGCTGAACACCCCCGACAGGGAGATGTCCCGCGTTGCTCCCACCACCAAGCCGGTCACGTCGGCGATCGGCAAGGCCACCGTGGGCGCGGATTTCACCGTGACGGTGAAACTGTCAGAAACCGTGCCGCCGTTGCCGTCTGCCGCCGTAACTGTGATGGTCGTCGTGCCCACGGCCACGCTGGTGAGCGTCAGCTTCGAGTAGTCGGACGCCACGGCCACGGTCGCCTTGGTTTCGTCCGAGGACGCGGCGGTGATGGTCAGGCTGTCGCTGTCAACGTCGCTGAACACCCCTGATAGGGAGATGTCCCGCGTTGCTCCCACCACCAGGCCGGTCACGTTGGCGATCGGCGCGGCCACCGTGGGCGCGGACTGCTCTGCGTCGCCCGCGCCGGCATCACCCCGCGTCACCGTCAGCGTGTACACGGTCTTGCGAGCCAGCGTGCCAGCGTCAGCGGGGGCAAAACCGCGGTGGTCGTCAATCCGGGTCTTGTACACCGCGATCTTGATCACCGTGGCTGCATCCGGCGGCAACGCGATGGTGTGCACGCCGGCGGTTCTCTGGAGGTTGGCGACAATTGCCCTCTTGAAGTAGTTGGAGACATATTCCCCGTCATACGGGGTCCCCTTCCCAAAGCCGCGGTTGGACAGGAACAATTCATATAGCGTCAAATCCCCGGGCTCGACCACGAGAATGGACCAAGCCTCGCCTGAGCCTGGGGCCTTCATCCGCTCAAAACGGCCGGCGAAGGTCAGCCGGTCCACGTCGTTAGGAACGGTCAGCTGGTAGCTGTGGACGCCGGATTGGAACGCGGGGTCCATGGTCACGCCCTGGGGCAGCGACATGCTCCGCAGGATCGCGTCATCGTAGCCTGCCGCTTTGAGATCCAGGCTGGCGACCAGGTTGACGCGTTGGCCCGCCGACGGCACGGACGGGGTCAGGCTGGCCGACGGCTCCGGGGCAGTGGTGGCCGGGGGCGCATTGGCCGGGAATCCCTGCCGTTGAGCGTCGACCGAACGGATGCCCCGCTTCAGGACCGGATATTCGTCCGACTCGCCGAAGTCCCACGGGTCGTCGGGGCTGCCGTCGCCGTTCAGGTCCACGTTCCAGCTCGCGTAGATGCCCGCGTAGCCGCTGGGGCTCTGCAACTCAGCGGTGGGCTGGCCCCAACTGCCACTGCCCGTGAACCGTGTGTCCCAATAGCTGTCCATGATCCTGTGGTCCAAGATATGTCCCACCACGCTGCCCACCTGATCGCCGCCCGACACCTGGCCTGCGAAATAGCTGGCTGCAACCCTTCCCTGGTTGACGCCCAACAGTCCGCCCACTCTCCAGCCACTGCTGGATACGTTTCCGTACTTGTAGCTGGCGACGATGGAGCTGCCGTAATCGTTGAAGCCGACCAGGCCGCCGGTGGAGCGCGCTTTGCCCGAGACAACGCCGGTGGAGTAGCTTCCCAGGACATCTCCCTGGCTGTAGCCCACCAGCCCGCCGATGAACCCGCCTGGCATACCGGCCAGGGTTCCCTCGACGCTGGCGCTGGAGTAGCTGTCGATGATGACGGCCTTGCCGCGGGCGAACCCGACTAGAGCGCCGACGGCGGCCTGTCCCTTCAGCGCGCCGCTGACGTAGCTCCGGCTGATCAGCCCGTCGCTGACGCCGGCCACGGCGCCGGTCCGTCGAGAGTACGCGCTGGTGTCCAGGTACGCCGCTTCCAGCCCAAGGTTGCGGATGGCGCCGGAGTTGAGCAGGAGCCCGAACAGGCCCGCGGAATGCTCCACGGTGTCCTGTACGCTTTGCTCAGACCAACCGGCCGTGGGTGCTGGGGTCAGGCTCACCACGTACAGGTTGCGGATCACGTGGGAGTTACCCTCGAAATCGGCGGCAAATCCGCCCAGCCCTTCGCCGATGGGGATCCAGCCCCGGCCGCCGTTCCAGTAGGTATCACCGGCGTCGGCGACGCCGCTTCCGTTGCTGTCGAAATCCAGGTCCCCAGTCAGTTCGTAGCCCTGGCATCCACCGGCCGGGCAGCCCATGCCGGGCACGGAGCCGGCGAACGCTCTCGCGTAGGCCGGACTGTTCTCCGCCCAGCCGTGTTCCGCGTCGCCCGGGTTCCCGTTGCCATCCAGGTCCCAGCGAATGGCGTTGAGCTGGGCCAGGCAGGACACTTCGATGAGGCCGTCGTTGTCAATGTCGTAGTCGCCGCCGGCGGGGACGGAACAGCCGTCAGCGGCCACGGGCGTCGGCGTCGCCAGCGGGTCGTTGTCGGCGATGGTTAGGGTCAGAGGTCCGGCGGTCAGGTTCGAGCCGGACAGCGCGGCGTTCAGCACGATCGTCTCGTCGTCGTCGTCCAGCGCGTCGTCAATCACGGTGATGGTGGCCGTGCCGGCCGTCGCTCCCTCCGCGATGACAACGATGGTGGACGACAGGGTGTAGTCGTCGCCCGTGGCCGTGCCGGTCGCGGTCAGGGTCACGCTCGCGCCCCCGACGCCGGCCGGACTGCTCAGTCCGACCGTCACGGTCACCGGTGCGCCGCCCTCGGCGGGCACGCCGTCGGCGAACAGCATCAGCCCGGCGGCGCAGGTGGGCGGCGCAGTCAGTTCACCTTGCAGGGTGCCCGTGGTCTGCGTCAGCGAGTAGTTGGCGGCCTTGAACGAGCCCTGGTCGCGCAGCGCATACGTGACGGCCAGGTTGTGCCGGCCGGCCGCGGCCGTGGGGAA
>JGI24797J26694_1000658_pt1 | contig 22163 bp, 18 predicted proteins | sample PinacodermPK_FD_26694 | JGI IMG/M metagenome (IMG submission 26694) | reverse complement strand
AAGCCAATGCACGAAATCACAATTAGTGAAATTTTAGATGCTGTTGAGGAACCCATTCGACGGAATACAATTGGTCGAGGAGTAAAAGGTGGAATGTCTGGAACGCGTGCCCAATCATTAAANAATAGGCTCTGGGAAGGGTTATCAACTGAAGTAAGTGTCTACCTTCACAGTGTAAAATTGTCAGACCTCGTCAATAATGAAATTACCCCTTGTCCTGCAGTTACTTTTTTAAAAAAAGACGGTATAAAAAATAGTGGCCAACCCCAGAGTTTATCTTGACTGGAATGCTTCAGCACCACTACGCTCCCAAGTAAAGTCAGCAATTATTTCTTCATTAAGCCAATGGGGGAATCCGTCATCCATTCACACCGAAGGGAGAAAAGCAAAGGGGCTTATTGAAAGAGCACGGAGCGAAATTGCCGATGTAATTGGCTGTGCATCTGATCAGATTGTATTTACCTCGGGTGCAACTGAATCTGCGGCATTAGCACTGCAAGGTCAAGGCTTTAGTTCAGCGAAAATTGAACATGAATGTGTTCGTGCATGGACCCAATGCAATTTGCCTGTTTCACCTGATGGATTAGTCAATGTTTTTGANCCCCAAACATCATGCCTTCAGATTGCCAATGGTGAAACGGGTGTTATTCAAAACATTCCNGCAGGGTTGGCAGTTACTGATGCAACTCAAGCTATGGGTAAAATCCCAATAATTGAAATTTTAAATCAAGTCAAACTAGCCTTCGTATCTGCTCATAAGTTAGGTGGTCCAAAGGGTATTGGAGCTTTGATAATAAATGATGATGAGGGAATCAATGCACTGATTAAGGGTGGAGGACAAGAACAAGGACGGAGGTCAGGGACTGAAAATATCTTGGGAATTATTGGCTTTGCTAGCGCACTTAAAGAAGCGGCAAAAGAGGTTAAGTCAGGTATTTGGCATAAAGTCGGTGAATCAAGGGATTTATTAGAGTCAATCCTTCTTGAAAGTGTCCCGGACTTAATTATCTTCGGACATCAAACCCCAAGACTACCGAACACGACTTATTTTGCTGGTTTGGGTTGGAAAAATGACTTGCAGTTAATAGATTTAGACTTAGCTGGTTTTGCTGTTTCTGCTGGATCGGCATGCTCTTCTGGAAAATTGCAAGCAAGTGGTGCTTTAGATGCAATGGGAGTGGATAAAAGGATTTCTGATTGTGCCATTCGAGTTTCAATCGGACCGACGACCCAAACAGAAGACATTATTCGCTTTGCAGAAACATGGATAAAGAAATACAAAAAGATTGTAACATAATAAATAGTATTATGTGGATACGAAACAGTCATAGTGTAATTTGGAGTTTGCTGAAATGGATATGATTAATGTCAAAGAAGGAATAGACCAGGATACAGTGCAAACTGTTCAATCGGTCGGCGGCAAATACAAACATGGCTGGGAGACAGAAATTGAGATGGAGTTTGCCCCCAAAGGTCTGAATGAAGAAATCGTCAAACTCATTTCCCAAAAAAACGGTGAACCTGACTGGATGCTTAATTGGCGCCTCAAAGCGTTTGCTCGGTGGAAAGGGCTTAAAGAACCCCAATGGGCTATGGTCAATTACCCGAAGATTGATTACCAGGAACAATACTACTATGCCCGACCTAAGAGCATGGTTAGCGCACCGAAATCACTTGATGAAGTCGACCCTAAATTACTTGAAACGTATCAAAAACTTGGCATTCCCCTCAAGGAGCAAATGGTTCTTGCCGGGGTTGAGGGAGCCGATAGCACGCCATCTGATGCACGTAAGGTTGCGGTTGATGCAGTGTTTGACTCGGTATCTGTTGGAACAACATTTCAAGCTGAGTTAAAAAAAGCCGGTGTCATATTTTGTTCGATTTCCGATGCAATTAAAAACCATCCAGAGTTGGTTAAAAAATATCTCGGCACTGTTGTCCCCATCACCGATAACTATTTTGCCACACTTAATTCTGCGGTTTTTACAGACGGATCATTTGTCTATGTACCTCCAGGAGTCCGGTGCCCAATGGAATTATCGACCTATTTTCGTATTAACGCAGAAAATACTGGTCAGTTTGAACGCACTTTGATTATCGCTGATAAGGGAGCCTATGTCAGTTATCTTGAAGGATGCACCGCACCCCAACGTGACACCGCACAATTGCATGCCGCNGTGGTTGAACTTGTAACACTTGATGACGCTGAGATCAAATACTCAACTGTACAGAATTGGTTTCCTGGAGACGAAGAAGGTAAGGGGGGNATCTATAATTTCGTTACCAAACGTGCCGATTGCCGAGGAGATCGATCTCGAGTCATGTGGACTCAAGTTGAGACCGGTTCGGCCGTGACGTGGAAATATCCGTCCTGCATTTTGCGTGGAAATAATACTCAAGGAGAGTTTTATTCGATNGCGATTACAAATAACTTACAACAAGCCGATACTGGAACAAAAATGATTCACCTCGGTAAGGGTTCAAAGTCTAGAATTGTTTCTAAAGGTATATCGGCCGGTCAAGCTCAAAATACCTACCGCGGATTAGTTTCAGTACATCCTAAAGCCAAAAACTCTCGAAACTACACACAATGCGACAGTTTATTAATTGGGGCTGAGTGTGGAGCTCACACTGTTCCATACATTGAAGTCAAAAACAATTCGTCGCGGGTTGAACATGAAGCAACCACCTCAAAAGTCGATGAAGATCAGCTATTTTATTGTCGACAAAGAGGAATTGACGAGGAAGCCGCAGTGACACTGGTGGTCAATGGGTTTTGCAAAGAAGTCTTACAGTCTTTACCCATGGAATTTGCCATGGAAGCACAGCAACTCGTTGCGATCTCTTTAGAGGGATCAGTTGGTTAAACCTGTTTCTAACAATCATTAATCTTAAATTATAAACTTCTTTTTGGAGTATAATCTTGTTAAATATCCATAACTTACACGTAGAATTAGAAGAAGAAAACAAGCCCATTCTTAAAGGGGTTGATCTTCAAGTTAATGCCGGTGAGGTTCATGCGGTAATGGGTCCAAATGGTTCAGGTAAATCAACCCTCTCATATGTAGTTTCAGGACGAAATGGGTACGATATAACTGAGGGGTCAATCACCTTTAAAGAAAAAGATATCGTATCTTTAGAGCCAGATGAACGTGCTGCTGAAGGAATCTTTTTAGCCTTTCAATACCCTGTTGAAATTCCTGGTGTCGGAAACATGTCGTTCTTGCGAACGGCATATAACTCCATCATGAAAGCTCGCGGGGAAGAGGAAATCTCGGCAGGCAATTTCTTAAGTCTTGTCCGAACCAAAGCAAGCGAACTTAACATTGACATGGATTTGCTGCGAAGGCCGGTCAATTATGGATTTTCTGGAGGTGAGAAAAAGCGCAATGAAATTCTTCAAATGGCTATTTTGGAACCTGATCTCTGTATCCTTGATGAAACCGACTCAGGCTTGGATATTGATGCAATGAAGCAGGTATCTAATGGGGTTAATGCTCTAAGAAGCCCACATCGGGCAATTGTATTGATTACCCATTATCAGAGGTTACTTAACCATATTAAACCTGATTTTGTTCATGTTATGGTCGACGGAAAAATAAAAATGAGTGGTGGCCCAGATTTGGCTTTGGAAATTGAAAACAATGGCTACGCAGACATACTCAAGCCCGTCAACTAAGAACAATTCATTAAATCATTCAAATCCTTATCTAATTTATCAGCCGAGAGCGAATAAGAAACAGCAATGGATATGACCCAGCAACCAAAAGGAAACTTTCCAAATAGAGGTGATGAATACTGGAAGTTTACTAATCCAGCATCTTTTTTGAAGACTCTTCAAAGTTTATCTGAAGAACATCCGCAAAGGACTAATGTCTCTGCGCCTCTACGCAATAGGGCTAAATCCTTGCAACCAATTTCTATGCCGGGCATATCAAGGGAAATCTCTCTCGAAAATTTATTCCCAGAGTATATTCATCATGCTGTTACTTTATCGGGCTTAAAACTTAAGATTCCCGATTCAATATCTGAACTAGACTCATGCTTCCAGATTGAACCACTGTCAGAATTACGAGAGGGTGGGTCTAAGTGGTTTAATTCCTTATCCGGAGAACTTGAGCGTTCTCTGCAAAAGCCTATTACAAGGCCATTTGCGAGGTATTGTATTGAGAATGCCCAATGCGGATATGGACTAAGGGTCAAACAAAAGTGCCTGGAACCAATGATTATTGATTATTTTGGTTCAAATCAAAGCCAGTCGGAATCATTAATTTACAATGCAATTAAAGTTGACCCTCATGCCGAATTAACACTCATTGAAATTGGTAATACAGGGAATTCTTCTCATCACGTGACTGAAATTGAAGTTGCAGAACACGGTAAACTAAATCACTTCCGAATTTTAGCAGGTCATCATCAAACCAGTTGTCTAACCCATCAATATACAAGATTGGCGGAAGATTCTTCATACTTATCATTTACCTTTAGCGGCAATAATGGAATTGCAAGAAACGAGTACATTATTGAACTCGGTGGCGATAATGGAAACGCCCATATATCAGGAATTGTTGCTGGTTACGATCAAATGCATCACGATGATACAGTTTTTGTTAATCACCAAGGCCTTAACTGCAAAAGCCGTCAAGTATTTAAAAAAGTTCTCAAGGATAAAGCCGTTGGAGTATTTCAGGGTAAAATATTAGTTGATCCAGGTGCCCAGAAAACAGACGGATATCAAAAGAGTCAAGCCTTATTGTTGAGTGAGCAGAGTCAGTTTCTTGTCAAACCTGAATTAGAAATCTATGCTGATGATGTGTCCTGCTCACATGGTTCAACTTGCGGGTCAATAGATAAAGAAGCACTATTTTATCTTTGTTCGCGCGGTATTCCCAAGAGACAAGCGATTGGGCTTCTCGCTGAGGGTTTTTTAGCTGAAGTGTTTGATGAGTTTGATAATAATTACGTTGCTGGAGTGATGAGAGAACTTCTGTCAAAATCACTCATCGTCTAGTTAAATGCTTTTTCAAGACATTATCAAAAGCTACTTTAGATACAAAACAGTTATTCAAAGTAAGTTCCGCTCGACAAGCGAAGGACAGGCATTTGCCTATTTACTATTGGGATGCATCCTTCATTTCTGTGGCCGCATTCCTTGGCTGTATAATCAGGCACAACACCTCCATTCAGAGATTCCAATTGTTGGAAACCTAACGGCGAATTTTTTTGGAACGGCTATCTTAGCTCCTTTTTTATTTTATTTACTAGGGGCAGTTTCCCGCTTGGTTCTCCGGCTGATGGGTTGGAAGGTTAGTTGGTTAAATGCAAGAGTGAGTCTGTTTTGGGCAATATTGATTACTTTCCCACTTTCATTCCTCAATGGCATAGTTTGGGCCGTGACCCAGAGTGAAAGTATTCACTTTATTTTTCAGATTATCATCCTTGGTGCTTTCTTGGGATTTTGGTTTAAGGCATTATATATTGCACATAAATTGTATATTTCTGACTGAAACAACTCAGAAAATATTATGAAGTTTGGCAGAAATTAGGCGAGGACAGGCCATCCCATGATTCCGTTAATCAAGGAATTAATTCTTCTGACGCTAAAATCACCCAAAGGTGGTGCCGCAGGGGTTTTACAAATTAAACTTCAACTGGTGGAAGTGGTTATGTTGGCGCTTCTCATGTGTATCAGTTTTTCGATATTAACTTATTTTCAAGTTTCACTCATGAACTTTGGTCCAGACACTGAAGCATTAAGGGTACAAGTATTTAATCCCTTAAACATAGCTTTCTTTAATATCACGAGCTTTGTGATTTTAGTGGGGGTAACCCAGATTGCTGGGAATGTTTTTGGAGGCAAAGGTAATATATTACAGACCCTTCAAGCGCTTACGTGGATGCAATTTGTTGCATTTGGTGTTCAACTCGTGGTTTATGCCTTGGGCTTGGGTATTCCTTTTATCGCGCCAATTCTTTCGACTGTGGCCTTCATTTACTACATCGTGCTCTACTGCAATTTTGTTGTAGTAATCCATAATTTTAAGTCAGCATTTAAGGTTTTTCTCAGTGCTCTCCTGATTTTTACGACGTTTATCCTTGTCATTTCGACTATTTTAGGAGGACTTTAGTACAGTGATGATACCCTATAATGTCGAAGCAATTCGGGAAGATTTTCCAATTTTAACCAAATCGATTAACAACAATCAGCTTGTTTATTTGGATAATGGAGCCTCGGCTCAGAAACCAAAAGAGGTTATTGAAACTGTATCCCATTTTTATCGTGATGAATATGCAAATGTTCACAGAGGACTTTATTCTCTTTCGAATCAAGCCACCGAAAAATACGAAAGTGTCAGAGAAATTATCCGGGAATTCATCAATGCCAATTCGACAAAGGAAATTGTGTATACAACGGGTTCTACCGAAGGAATCAATATGGTCGCTTATGGGTGGGCAGAACCTCGCTTAAAAGAGGGTGATGAAGTTATTCTCACATTGCTTGAGCACCATTCAAATATTGTTCCCTGGAACATTTTACGGGATAAAATAGGGATAAAGTTAAAATGGGTTCTGCCTGATGAAGATGGAAACATATTTCCCGAAGACTTTGTTCCGTTAATTTCCCCTCGGACACGTTTGATTGCAGTGACGCATACCTCCAATGTGATGGGGACCATACTAGATATTAAAGATATTTGTGGGATAGCCCATAAGAATGGAATTCCCGTACTTGCTGATGCTTCCCAATCGGCGGTACACATGCCAATAGATGTACAAGAATTAGGTGTTGATTTTTTGGTTATCACGGGACATAAATTGTATGGCCCGACTGCCTCTGGTGCTCTTTACATTCATTCCAAGCATCATAATGACTTTGTTCCCTTTAAGGGAGGTGGGAACATGATCAAAGAAGTTAAACAAGATTACGTCACTTATAATACGATTCCTCATATGCTTGAGGCGGGAACAACAGCAATTGCTCAATGATTGGTTTGGGTACCGCCTTAAATTACATCACAAAAATTGGAATTGAACGAATCCACACCCATGAAAAAAAACTTCTCGACTATACTAAACTACGGCTATTAGATCTAAAATTTGTTCGTGTCCATGGTGATCCGTTGCAAAAATGTGCTATTTTTTCTTTTACCCTTAAGGATGGTGGTCATCCGCATGACTTATCCACAATTCTTGATCAAAAAGGAATTGCTGTAAGGGCAGGGCATCATTGTGCTCAACCGCTCATGGATCACTTGCAGGTATCGGCGACGTGTCGGGTTTCTTTTGGCCTTTACAACACCATTGAGGAAGTTGACCAACTTGTTGATGGTCTACATTTATGTCATCGATTATTAAACTAATTTTTATTAAAGTGTATTAAATTGGCAGTTTTACTGCTTTAACTCTTTTTCTTGATGTCCTGGATCCCTCACGATGTAGTCAAGATTATTGGTGGGATACCCATACCAGTTATTCTAGTTGATAGAAATTTGTGGATTCTCGCTGCCAATGACGAGGCAGAAAAATTTTACAATGCCAAATTGCAAGGTACCTCTCTTGTTCTCTACTTAAGACACCCTGAAGCAATGACCTGCATTCAGAAAGCGCTTAACGAATCGACTGAGGTTGTATCGTTGATTTCTGAAATTCGTAACGAATTCGAAATTTCCCTAAACTTAAAAGTTAAGCCTTTACTCTTTGAGGGGTTAGATCAGACGGCTTTAATGATTTCTTTTCATGATGTTACTTACATTGACGAAGCAGATGAGATGCGGCGTGATTTTGTCGCTAATGTGAGCCATGAGCTCCGGTCTCCATTGACAGCTTTGTCTGGATTCATTGAAACTTTAGGGTCAGAAAGCTGGGATAATCCCAAAGTACGTAAGAAGTTCTTAAAGATTATGGCTGATGAGGCAAACAGAATGGGGCGGTTGGTGACCAATCTATTATCGCTTTCCAAAGTGGAAGCCAGTGAACGTCTGAATCCGACAAACGAAGTGAATCTCTTAGAAATTATTGATATTTCCCAAAACAGCCTGCGCCATCTCACACAAAAACGCAAAATTGATATCAATCGGGCAAGCGAATTCCCTGATTTGATTATGTATGGTGACAAGGATCAATTGGTTCAGGTATTTCATAACCTCTTTGAGAATGCGGTAAAATACAGTCCAAAAGGATCAACTGTTAATATTTCGTATCAGCTTACGTGTTCAGAAGATGAGCAAAAATCGGTTCGAATTGACATTCGAGATCAAGGTCGCGGGTTTGACCCAATCCATATTCCCCGATTAACTGAGCGGTTTTATCGAGTTGATAAGCATCGCTCTCGTGAAATTTCAGGAACGGGGTTAGGATTAGCAATAGTGAAGCATATATTGAATCGGCATCGTGGTCAGCTCTTGATTAATTCAGAACTTGGTAAGGGAAGTGTGTTTACGGTTATTCTTCCGCTGATTGTCACCGAAATGGAAATTTCATAAAACTGTAACAATTAATTTCTGTAATATTTTAGCAAAACTGCTAAATTGTATCCATCCAATTGTATGGAGACCATTATGGATGTACAAGTGAACGATGCTTCAATCCAAACTGATACACAGAGTAAGGTACAAGCTGAAGGAGTTTGTGTCAGTTATGGGGGCAAGCAGGCATTATTCGACATTTCTATAGATATACCTGANCGGACAGTCACTTCGTTAATCGGTCCTTCAGGATGTGGCAAATCAACTTTTCTCAGGTGTATCAATCGCATGAATGATACGATCCCGAATTGTTCTGTCTCAGGGCAAATTGAAATCGATGGTATGGACATTCACCATAAATCTGTTGANCCAGTTCATTTAAGAGCTCGGGTTGGAATGGTATTCCAAAAGCCTAATCCATTTCCCAAATCCATTTTTGATAATGTGGCTTACGGGCCGAAAATCCATGGTATGGCTCAAAATAAAGCCGAGCTTGCAGAAATTGTAGAGAGTTCATTAACTCGTGCAGCTCTTTGGGATGAGGTGAAAGACCGGTTGGATGAACCTGGAACAGGTTTATCAGGTGGCCAACAACAACGACTGTGTATTGCACGGGCTGTAGCAACTCAACCCGAAATATTACTCATGGACGAACCTTGTTCTGCTTTAGACCCGATTGCAACATCACAAATTGAAGACCTGATTGACCAGCTTCGAACCAAATACACTGTTGTCATTGTGACACACTCAATGTCTCAGGCAGCTCGAATTAGCCAGATAACAGCTTTCTTCCATCTTGGCTATCTNATTGAGCAGGGTGCAACAAACAAGATTTTTACTAATCCGAATCATGAGCGAACTGAAAGTTACATCACAGGTCGTATTGGATAATTGGAGAATATGAAGCATGGACAGTAAACATATTCATGCTGCCTTTGATGAGGAAATTACAAAGATCACGACGCAAGTGATGATTATGGGCGGCTTGGTTGAAAATGCCTTGCGCCAGGCAACAAAGTCACTGCTTCGTCAAGATATTGAGAGGGCTGACCAAGTTATTGTTCAAGATAACCGTGTTGACCTCCTTGAAGAACAAATTACTGTAGCGGCTATAGAACTTCTTGCCTTGCGCCAACCACAAGCGAATGATTTGCGGACAATTATCGCCATAATGAAGATTGTAACAAGTTTGGAGAGAGTCGGGGACTATGCCCGTAATATTGCAAGNCGGACTCCAGAAGTTGCCAATGTCATTTCAGTAAAGGATTTTGGTTCCGGTTCAATCAAGCGACTTTCAAAGTCAGTTGTTCTACAAATCAAGACCTCATTGGACTCATTCATGGAAAAAGATATTGATCAGGCACAGGGAGTGATAGACCGTGATGAAGAAATTGATCAAATGTATAACTCACTGTTCAGAGAATTTCTAACCCATATGATGGAGGATCCTCGTAATATATCTACAACCATGCATTATTTGTTCATTGCCAAGAATCTTGAGAGAATAGGGGACCACACTACGGCGATTGCCGAGCAAGTGATTTATATGATTTCGGGTTCCATTCCTAAAGATGGACGTCCAAAGCTTGTTTCAACTTCGTATGATGAATTGTTATAGGGGTATAACTCAATGGGAAACAAGGCGAGTCCAGTCGTATTGATTGCTGAAGATAATTCTTCGCATTTGGAGTTGTTGTCTTATAACATTCAGGCCGCTGGATTTCAGGTAATAAAAGCCAGTGACGGTCAACTTGCACTTGAATTAATCATGGAGCAGAGACCGGATATTTTGTTATTGGACTGGATGTTACCTTTCATGTCTGGAATTGAAATTTGCTCTTATATCCGAGCGTCCAGGAAGTTAGAGAATACGCCCATTATCTTGGTCTCGGCTCGGGCAGATGAAGAAGATAGGGTGAAGGGATTAGAATCTGGTGCAGATGATTATATTGTCAAACCGTTCTTGGTATCCGAAGTTATTGCGAGAATAAAAGCAAATTTACGACGTATTCGACCAAGTGCAGTCGGACAAAAAATCACTTTTGAAGATATAATACTTGATTCTGAACAACACCGTGTCTACCGCGATGGTAAAATGATTAAAATGGGTCCGACTGAATATAGTCTTTTGTCCACCCTGATTGAAAAACCAGGACGAGTTTGGTCAAGAGACCAGCTTTTAGATCGAATTTGGGGGCGAGGTATTCATGTGGAAGTCAGAACGGTTGATGTTCATATTGGTCGCCTGCGTAAATCACTTTGTCAACATGGTGGAACTGATTTACTGCGAACCGTACGAGGAACAGGATATTCACTTGGATAGTGTGTCTCTAAGTTCGTGTCCTGAATTTATCTACCTTAAGGGCACCTCTATAAACCCCCAAAATTAGAATTTGTCTATTTTACCCCTGGAAACATTTCTCAAAATCTTTCTCCCAAGGTTTTACTTTCCCTCCGGTCAACTTCCCAAAATGACACAAACCGACCCCTTTTCAACATTTGTAACACCACAACAGCACACACTGAGCCTGACATTGCCACTCTCTCAACACACGCTGCTCTTTGATTAGATTTCGGCGATTGTCTCCAAATAACACAAGCGCTTGATATGATAACACACGTTCCGCATGCCCATCCAACCCTTAGCCTGGACTTTCCCAATCCAACGCATCACCTGCTCCGGCATATCATGAGGTATCATGCCGAAGACATGCTCAACGCCTTGGCCATTTCCTTTGAACGATAGANACAATCGGCCCACAGCTGCGGAGCACAGGAAGGCCTCGCGGCCAGCACCGGCTCTAACATCCTGCGATCATGGACACTGGCCGCTGTTGTTGCCCATTGGTCAGTCCACTGCGTCTCCCGGTCAACCGCGATATAGTTCTTGTTACCATAAGAGGTTTGACCTCTCTCCGTGGTCCGCCGAGCCTCCGTGCCCTTTTGGCGTCATGGGTTGGGGTCCTCGGCTCGCTAGGGCATACGACCATTTTTAACTTCGCCATTCGCGTCCCGACTGTTCCGTTGGCGGGGAACGGGAACCATGGTTGAATCCACCACGGTCCCGGTGTGCAACTGATACCCACGCTCCAGCAATGGATCCGTGAATACCCCAAACAAGGTGCCAACAGCACCCGCCTGGGTCAACGGGTCCTGGTCCTTCCACTCCGTCTTCTGGTCCGGAGCCCCTGATCCTTGCTCTGAAGACCAACACACGCCTTGAAGGATGCTCGGTCCAGCAACATTGATTGCCGCGGGCGGTCGCTCAGGGAATACATGACGCTCAACAGAAGAGCACGAAAAATGATCATCTGATCCCAAGAAGGAGGGCTAGGACCACCGTGACGCGGAGAGCCGAATACTTCTTCCAAGATCAGTTTAAAGCGACCTCAGTCCACCCAGTCCGTCGTCCGGGCACGGGTGTTGAATGCGGCCAACGCCTTGCGTTGCCGGTCTTCTTCAAACAGGTTTCTTTGTTCCATGTGACTGCTCTTGGTAACCATCAATAAGACAAATTTATTGCTTGCCTAGAGTGCATCATAAGCAAAACAAAAGGACCGGGAAAAAGATGACTGAGTGGAAAAATAATGTTAAGAATTACCTTGTTGGAATAAATAGACGTGCCCTTAAATAAGAAAGATAGTGGCAATCGCCGTTTTATATTGATTGAAATGGAAGAAAACGCAGACCGACTTACAGCCGAAAGGGTTCGCCGAGTCATTAATGGCTATCGATTTCCAGGCACTCAACGCGAAGATCTATTTCATGAGAATATTACCTGTCGAAACTCAGAAATCCCGAGAAAATTATGAGGGAAGTTGAGATAATTGAGAATCTCAATTACGGTAAGTTTGAGAGGATTAAAAAATCAGTTCGGAATGGTAAATTGGTCTCAGGGGAAAAGAAAATATTGGATAAAGAATTTTGGCTTCGGTGATGATGCTACTAGCTACTTGGATTAAAAGGGGGATTTGAAAAGTGTATTTTACTCTTACAGAATTATTATCAATGTAAAAGTCCGATAATATGTATTATGTTACATAAACTTACTTTATACAAAGATCGCATTTTAACCCTGAATTGGAAAGGAATTTTGTCATCTCTATTTTGATTATCAATGGTCCCAACTTAAACATCTTGGGCAAACGAGAAACACATCATTATGGCATTTTAGACTTAAATGCCATTGAGCAAAAGTGTAATGAACTGGCGAAAGAACTCGGAACTGAATTGGAGTTTATTCAATCAAACCATGAAGGGTCACTCGTTGATTCCATTCAACTCGCTCAGGATAAACACCAAGGTATTATTATTAATGCCGGAGCCTACACGCATACTTCAGTAGCAATTGTGGATGCGGTCTTGGGAGTGAAACTTCCTGTTATTGAAGTTCACTTGTCAAACATTTACAAGCGCGAAGGTTTTCGACACCATTCATACCTTTCACCCGTAGCTATCGGTGGAGTGTTTGGTTTTGGAGCAACAAGTTACTTATTAGCACTCAGGGCTATGGTTGACTATCTCGGTCGCTGAATAAGTCAAATTTTACTATCGCTGCGGAATTTAACTTGAAGATTCACCCACTTTAACTCTGATATAGCCAGTAAGTGTTATTTCTTCGGCTTGACACGCTGACTGAACGGTATGCTCAGGGTTGATAACAAACTTTTGGTTGACTAAGGTTTCTTCGGCAAGATATTTTCTAATTCCACCCTCAACAATTTTCTGAACTATTCCCTCTGGTTTGCCCGCATCAAGTGCTTTTTGCCGTAGAATTTGCTTCTCACGGCGAAGTGTATCAGGCGCCACTTCGGCTTCAGAAAGAGCAACCGGATTAGTCGCAGCCACATGCATTGCCACCTGCTTACCAAGTTCTGTTTGCGGTCCGTCGTAAGACACGAGAACGGCAATTTTTCCCATTCCATCTTCAACAGAGGTATGGACATAGCTTGCAATATTCATTCCGGATAATTTTTCCAATCGTGAAACCGATAAATTTTCTCCTAATGTCGTGATCTTATCGGTCACCTCTTCGGCTAGCTCTTTACCAGTAGGTTTTGCCGCAAGCAACTCATCAAGGCTATTTGACTCAAGTGCCGTTCGTCGAACTAAATCAACTAATTTACGAAATTCAATATTCTTGGCTACGAAGTCAGTTTCAGAATTGACTTCAACGATGACTCCAGTACTGCCCTCTACATAAACTCCCACGAGACCATCAGCGGCGCTCCTAGAAGATTTTTTGGCAGCTTTTGCCTTGCCCTTGGACCGCAACCAGTCAATAGCAGCTTCGATATCCCCATTCGTTTCTTTCAAGGCATTTTTGGCATCCATTATACCTGCTCCAGACTGAGCACGTAATTCTTTAACCATTGCTGCAGTGATACTCATGTTCCTGTCTTTCTTTTTGTCAGTTAATTTGTCTAACTTGTCAATATATATAGAAATAATGAATAATTGAGTGAGTTTCTAAAGCACTCAAAAATTAGCTTTTATTGTCCAAGGTCGTCGATTCCGAAATTGATTCACTCTGAGGTTTGACCTCTTCTTTATTTGCCTCTAGCTGTGGAGCGGATTCTGGTGTATCCGTTTGTCGGTCCGTCTCCTTTGATTTAGATCCTTCAATAGTATCAGAAACTTTTTCCTTGGCACGGCTACCACTTTCCTCATTCTGGATGTCCGAATCGGATTTAGAAGCTTCAGCAATGGCTGTTTCATCATCAGACTTTGACTTGTTTGAGCCTTTAGTTTTTTTGGCTTTGCTATCAGAAGGCTTAGATTGATGTGCGCCTGGCTTCACTTGGGCTTCTGCTATCTGTTCTTCCTGACTCGCTTTTGTTTTATCCTTCGCTGGTTCCGTTTCAGGGGCAATTGCGGTTTCCGCTTTACCCCCCTCTTCTTGGTCTGCCAAACTTTCTTCTATTTCTTGTTCAGTAATTTCAAGGCCAGCTTGACCCAATTCCTTATTGATTCCTTCAATGACAGCTTTTGAAACTAAGTCGCAGTAGAGAGCTATTGCTCGTGTTGCGTCATCATTACCAGGAATAATGTGAGTTATTCCCTCTGGAGGGCAGTTTGTGTCAACAATGGCAACGACAGGAATATTGAGTTTGTTGGCTTCAGCAATGGCTAAACTTTCTTTTTTGACATCAATAACAAANAGAATATCAGGCANNAATTTCATATTCCTGATACCNCCATGTGAAGCTTCAAGTTTGGCTTGTTCTCNGAGCATCCCAAGGCGCTCTTTTTTNGTAAGACCTTCCAAACCTTCCTTGATTCTCTCATCCAGTTCATCAAGCCGTGATATTGAGTTTGAAACAGTNTTCCAATTCGTCAGAGTTCCACCTAACCAGCGGTGGTTGACGTAATGTTGAGCGCTTTTTTTTGCGGCATCTTCAATAGGCAATTGGGCTTGCCGTTTAGTACCAACGAAGAGAACACTTCCCCCTTTAGAAACAACATTTTCAATTTCAGCCAAAGCTCTACGCATAAACACAACTGTTTGAGTTAAATCAATAATGTGAATGCCATTTCTTTTGCTGTGGATGTAACCATTCATTCGAGGGTTCCATCGATGGGATTGATGCCCAAGATGAACACCGACTTCTAATAAAGATCTGAGAGTAAATTTAGGCGTAGCCATTTTTTTCCTTTCCGGTTTATTCCTCAACGGGAGGTAGACGCTTGCAACCGGTGGATTCAAAACTATTGAACCCGGCTCCCGTTTGTGTAATAAAAAATTGTAAACAGACAAATAGAACTTGATGTGCTGATTTCAACAATGACTTGGTTAACAAAAATACAATCATGGCTGAACCAAATTCAAAGACATCAAATGCAAATTATTGTTGTATGGCATTTTCTAGTAGCAGTAGATTTTCTTAAGTCCGTAACAGCTTGCCACAAGTCAAGGTAAACGATGTGATGGCTTGATTCCACTGGGTTATTTTCAGACCGAAACTCTTAAGCATATTAAACCATTGTAGAAGAAGGTCTAAATCTGAGGATTATGATTCAATCTCTTTACAATAATATCCCATTGTGCTTATATCTATGAAGTGGCGTTTTGCTAATCCACTTATCAAAAATCATTTAAAATATCCAAACCATAATGGTCAAAAGCCCCGAACCCGAACAATTTGGAATCAGGTCCATTCTAGCTAACCTGCGACGAAATTTCCTTGCCGGTTTAGTGATCATAGCTCCCATTGGCCTTACGATTTACATTGTATGGACAGCAGTTGGGGTAATCGATTCTTGGATTTTACCACTTATTCCTGAACGTTATCACCCTTCAAGATACTTCTTGGTGGATGTTCGAGGAATAGGGTTGGTCATATTTATCGTCTTCACCCTCTTAGTTGGCTACACCATGCGGGGGCTGATTGGTCGAACTATCCTAGGGTGGGCCGAAGGAATCGTGGACCGAACTCCTATTGTCCGAAACGTTTACAATTCTATAAAGCAAATTTCAGAGACGGTTGTAAACCAGTCGTCATCGTCATTCGAAAAAGCATGCCTAATTGAATATCCAAGGAAAGGGATTTGGGCAATTGGATTCCTTTCTCGACCCTCAAAGGGAGCTGTTCAAAACCAATATAATGGTAATGAACAACTCATAGGTATTTTTCTACCGACAACCCCGAATCCAACCTCAGGGTTTTTATTATTTGTCCCTAAATCAGACCTAATCATTCTTGATATGACAATTGAAGATGCGATTAAGCTAGTGATTTCTGCTGGGCTTGTATATCCCCCTGATGGTCAAAACGAGACTAATCTTCTTCCTGATACCACCAAACATCGGGCTGAAAGCCAATCCAATCGCCGTAAATAGCAATTGTTTCTGGAAACTTTAACTCCTTTATATGAGCGATTCGTGAGATGGGTGAAAACCAATTTGGGATTACATAGCGACCTGTTGTAAGCACCCGGTCAAGGGCTTTAACAGCCGCGATAAAATCGTCTCTGTCCCGAGCCTCAAGCATTGATTGAATCATAGCTTCCGCTGGTGGGTTATCCATTCCCATCCAGTTACGGCTTCCGGGCGTGTTAATCCCATCCTTTCCCCAGTAAAGGTATTGCTCATTGCCCGGACTTAAGGATAACCCACGTGAGTACCAAGCCATATCAAAATCAAACGCATTAACTCTTTCACGGTATTGAGCACTATCGATTACAGTTATTTTTAATTCAATTCCGAGGCGGTCAAGCGTTTGTCCAAATATATTAGCGATAGCTAAAGTTTCGCTGGAACCTTGAACTAAGACCAGATCAATGACAAAAGCTTCACCGCTAGCATTCCGTAAAGTACCATCACTGTCAACATTCCAACCTGCTTCATTAAGAAGCTGGGATGCACGGCGAAGATTAGCCCTGTTTTGTTCAGAACCATCGGAAACAGGCAGCTCATACCCTTCTAATGCTCCTGGCAGAAGTTGGTCGGCAAAGACTTCAAGAAACTCTTTGACTTTACCAGTAGCAGGACCTTGTTCCATTCCGAGAACAGAGTTTGAAAAGTAGGAAGTGATTCTCGGCTGGGTACCTCCAGTGATAGTCAAGTTGATGAATTCAAAGTTATAGGCATGAATGAGTGCTTCACGTACCCGCCAGTCCTTAAATTTATCGTGTCGAGTGTTGAAGACAAAACCGCGGATTCCTGATGGGCGTTGATTGGGTATTTCGGATTGAACGATTTGCCCATTATTGACTGCAGGGAAATCATATTGAGTTCGCCACTTTTCCGCATTGTATTCCCTAAATGTACCAAATTCACCAGCTTTGAATGCCTCAAATACTACGCCGCCATCACCATAGTACTCAAAGTGTATTTCGTCAAAGTTATGCCGTCCTTTGTTATATGCCAAATCGTTACCCCAGTAATTTGGATCACGTATAAATGTGACTGTTTTACCAACGTCAAAGTCGGCGAGTAAATACGGTCCAGATCCAACAGGAACATCAAGAGAGCTTTCGCCAAATTCACGATTGTCCCATTCCGATTTTGGTAAGATAGGCCTTAATCCGATGATCAAAGGAATTTCGCGGTCAATTATATTGAAGTCAATGCGCACTGATCGGTCACCAGTCTTGGTTATTGAATCGATTTTATTCCAGGCGGTACGATAGCGGGGATGCCCTTCTTTCCCAAGGGTTTCAATNGACCAAATTACATCCTCAATTGTTACAGGATTACCGTTAGAGAATTTTGCTTTTGGGTTTAGAGTGAACTCAACCCAATCCCTTTCTGGACTAGTCTCAATTGATTCTGCGAGCAGGCCATATAGCGAAAATGGTTCATCCCAATTACGTCCCATGAGCGGTTCATAAACAAGTGATCGAATATCCCACGGAGCACGACCTTTGACGATCCATGGGTTAAGTGAGTCAAAGGATCCAGCTTGACCATACTCTATTCTACCACCCTTTGGGGCATTAGGATTTACGTATGGAAGGTGGCCGTAATTCTCAGCGAGTGCCGGTTCGCCATACATGGCTATTCCATGTCTCGGTTGTGCCAAACCAAGTGAAGCGATGCTTGTTAAAACGAGGATCGAAAGAAGACTCAATCCGATATGTGTTAAGAGATTTTGTGACATTTTTACAACAGATCCAATATAATTTAGTTAAGGTTAGAAATATTAGTAATAAAGTAGTTGCAATTGTTCAATAGAGTTATTAAATTGAANGCACTGCTCGACAGGTTTCTTGTCTGTGTGAAACCTGCCTCAATTGACTTCGCGCCCGCATCACTGCGGGCGTTTTTTTTGCTTAAGTGAATCGGCCCCACCTCCCGAAAAGTTAAAAATATATTTTTTAATATAAAATTTAGTTGATTTTCTATACCAATCTATATTGCCCTCTATTTTGAAATATTACAATGGCTAGTATGTGATTACCGAGTATACAGTCAACATTTAGTAGGAAAAAGTAAAGGGGAGTGAATAACTAATTCACTGCTTGGGTTTAGTGGTATCTGGAAATATCACCGGTGAGAATTGCCAAACGCACCAGAAGCAAACCGCTCGCTATGCAAGCAGCTGATAATTCAGTGATTGTTTATTTGGAGATTGTTTGGGGATAAAATCACAAACTAAAATGCGATTATTGCGACATTTTAGAATTCAAATCAATTGATTCGTTTGGTAAAGAATACCCTCTGAATGATAATTCTTTAATTGGTTCATGCATTTGATAACGCTCTTAAGTCGATGTGCTGGGTTTTTCCATGACTTTCGCAGGAAGATTCGGTCGTTAAAAATATTCCCTTTTAGCGGTTCGGAATTGATTAGCCTAATCAGGACATTCACATTAACCCGTTCAATCTCACGAAACCACAGGGTTAAGCCATTATCGGAGCATTCAAGACGTTTGACTCCTAAATTTTTGCATATGCCTTTAATAATTAAGACGTAAATAAACTGGCGAACCTCAATTGGGTAGTGACCAAAGCGGTCAATGAGCTCAACGGCTATTTTCTCAAGATCAGCTTTTTCAGTTAGATTGGCAAGCCTTTGGTAAAAACCTAAACGAGTGTCAAGGTNGGAAATATATGATTCAGGTATTCTTGCTTCGACACCGAGGTTGAGCTTTGGAGTCCATTGATCATCCAATTTAGTGTCATCNGGAAAATCATTTTGTTTTTCTAGTTTTTTAACAGCCTCTTCAAGCATCCGATGATACAGCTCAAAACCAATTAACTTAATATGTCCTGATTGTTTTTCCCCAAGTAAATTCCCAGCGCCTCTCAGATCAAGATCATTAGATGCGAGCGATAATCCCGCTCCAAGGGAATCTAAACTTGAGAATATACGAAAGCGGTTAGTCGCTTGTTCAGATAACTTTATTCCTGGAGGATATGTGATGTAGGCATATGATCGCGTATTTGAGCGCCCTACCCGACCCCTTATTTGGTACAGTTGCCCAAGGCCAAATCTTTGGGAGTCACAAACGATAATTGTATTTGCATTCGGGACATCAATACCAGAAGAAATAATTGTTGTTGCTAAAATACAATCAGTTTGGTTATTAAAAAACTTCGTTGTTTTCTCTTCTAGATCCTGTGAATTCATTCGACCATGAGCTTTGACGAACTCCACTTCAGGAACGTTCTTCTTGAGAAATTTCTCATACTTTGTAAGCTGCATAATTCGGGGAACTATGATGATGCTTTGGCCGCCTCTTTGTTTTTCCCTGATTAATGCCTGACGAAGCAATACCGGATCAAACTCAGTTATAAAGGTGCTAATCGGTTGTCGTCCTAATGGTGGGGTTATCAGAAGCGAAATATCCTTGAGCCCAGACAGCGCAAGCTGTAAAGTTCTTGGAATGGGGGTCGCCGTCAAAGTAAGAATATGCACTTCGGACTTTAACTTTTTTAATTTTTCCTTCTGTTCAACACCAAAATTTTGCTCTTCGTCAATAATTACCAAGCCTAATTGCTTGAACCTAACTTTGTCTGATAGAAGCGAATGAGTTCCCACGATAATATCAATTTGGCCGATCTCTAGTTTTTTGATGATTGTCTCGGCCTCTTTTTTCGTTTTCATGCTTGACAAAACTTCTATAATTATTGGGAAATTAGAAAGCCTTTCTAAAAACTTATTCATGTGCTGTTGAACCAAAAGAGTGGTTGGGGCAAGTACCGCCACCTGCTTGCCTTGGATTGTGGCAACATATGCGGCTCGGATTGCGAGTTCGGTTTTCCCAAAACCGACATCACCACAAATTAAACGGTCCATGGGCTTGCCGCTTTCAAGATCACTAAGAATATCTTGTGTAGCCGCTTCTTGATCTTCGGTTTCAACAAAGGGGAATCGAGCGATAAGTGAATCCCATCCAGAATTATCAGGTTGTAAAATGGGTGCTTGGCTGAGTTTTCTTTGGGCTGAAGTTCGAATGATTTCATCAGCAATTTTGAATAAATCCTCCTGGACTCTCGCTTTACGCTCTGCCCATGCTGTTCCCCCCAACCTGTCCAAAGGAACATCCCCTTGTCCATATCTGGTAATCAGGTCAATATTCTCTATAGGCAGATATAGCTTATCGTTTTGAGCATACTGAAGAGCAATACAATCGTACTTAAGGTTTTTAGTTGATATAACCTCAAGTCCATCAAAACGCCCTACTCCATGATCTTCGTGGATGATTAATTCACCTTGCTGCAGGCTGTTGAATTCTTGCAATAGGGTTTTGGCGTTGCGTTTCTTTACACGGGTCTTATTCTGCTTCCCAAAAATGTCTTGCTCAGAAATGATACAAATTTTGTCCGTGGTGAAACCCCACGGAAGTTGCCAAATGGCAAGCATGATATGATTGTTTTTTTCATTTATTTCTTGGGCGTTATCAATCACTACGACATTATTGACCCCTTCATCAATCAGATATTGCTTTACCCGGTCTCGAGACCCTTCTGTCCAACAGGCAACCAGAATATTCTTGTGTTCAATATCTAATTGAGCTGTTTCAATGAGTTTTTGTAATCCCGGAGCTTGGGAGTTGATCTGTCCGAGATTTCGATTATAGTACTTTCCTCCACCATTGATGACATCTCCCGATGATTCAGCGGCAAATGGACTGATTAACCCGTAATTATTTGATTTAAATGAGGCAAGAAGTTCGTCAAAGTAGACAAATCTAATGTCTGGCGGGTATACAAAATTCTTTACACTTAAATTAGAACTTACATTGCTTTCCTCTTTTCTTCGTTGGTAGAGTTCCTCATGATCAGATTTCTGATCATTAATGGCTTTTTCGACACCAAAATCAAAAAATGTAAAAACTTCTGGAAAGTAATCAAAAAAAGTTTCTGTGCGCTCATAAAAGAAAGGTAACCAGTGCTCAATGCCAGGTACTTTTTTATGCTCAGAAATTACTGAATACGCTGTGTTTTCAAGTTGTCCTGCTCCAAAATAATGGCGAAAGGTATTCCGAAAACGGCTTATTGAGCTGTCATCTAAAATGACTTCAGAGGTTGGCAGAAACTCAAGTCGTTTGACTTGTTGTATAGTCGTTTGAGTTTCAACGAGAAACTGTCTAATTCCTTCAACTTTATCGCCAAAAAAATCGATTCTAAAAGGGTTTTTATATCCAGGTGGAAAGACATCTACGATACCGCCCCTGATGGCATATTCGCCTTGTTCATAAACATTAGGAACTTGAATGTATCCCAAAAGCTCAAGATATCGAATAAGCTTTTGTGAATCAACACTACTGTTTAGCTTGAGTGAAAAATGGGAGTTTTTAAACAGATAGCTTGGCGGAACTCTTTGTATAACGGCTTTAGCAGTAGTCAAAATAATAAATTGATTGAGCTGATTTATTCGTTTTGCTTTGCCTAATACAAAAATTCTTTGTGCGACTATTTTGGGATTGGGTGAAATACGAGAATAAGGAGGACAGTCCCATGGAGGAAATTCGATGATTCGTGTATCAGGGGTATAAAATTTAATTGACTCTTTAAATTCGTTCAGGCGCTTTAGGTCTCGAGCAACAAAAATCAAAGACCGCTGATAATGGTTGAAGAAGTCCAGAATGATTCGAGCATCGTGACCTTCTGGGGCATCAGTGATTTTTAACGGTTTGTTCAGGGAATTAGGAAACATCATTTAGGGTTGTGTCAGGGTAATTTAGTTAACCAAAAAAGTTTTTTGGAGACTACAATGAAAAGAAAGGGTCAAATTGGTCCATCAAGTA
>JGI24797J26694_1000641_pt1 | contig 22408 bp, 25 predicted proteins | sample PinacodermPK_FD_26694 | JGI IMG/M metagenome (IMG submission 26694) | reverse complement strand
AAGTATCCGTAGTAGGTCCTGTGGAAATTGTGGAAAACCCGTCACATCTGGCTTGGGCAAAGGCTTTGACGAAAGTTCGACTGTGGAAAGTTCAGTGGAATTTCAGCCTGCTGTTGTGGAAAGAGCTCCCTCTTTCCGGTTTTTCCACGACCCGGGCACTCGACTTTCCACAGGTACGGACGCGTTTTCCACAGGTCTTTGTGGATAAACTGCGGACTTTCCACAGCCCGAGCAGCGGTTCGATCGGGACGATTCTTTTTCTGTCCACGAACCATGGGCCGNCTTGAGACCTTGAGGCGTTACAGCCCCATCACCTGGGCGATCACATCCGGTTCCGGCGCCAGGTTTGTGTAAAGATTGGACTGGTTGTTCTCCAGGGCCGTGGTGGGGTCTTTGAGACCGTTCCCTGTGAGGACGCAGACAACCTGAGCTTCCGAGGGAATCTCGGAGGCGTGCTGGAGCATCCCGGCTACGGAGACGGCGCTGGCCGGTTCACAGAACACGCCCTCTTCACTGGCCAATATCCGGTAAGCCGCCAGGATCTCCCCATCGCTGACGGACGTGAAGTGCCCACGACTCTCTTTGCGTACTGCCAAAGCCTTTGCCCAGTTGGCCGGGTTGCCAATGCGGATAGCTGTGGCAACGGTGGTGGGGTTGGCCACAGGAGATCCCAGAACCAGGGGAGCGGAACCGCTGGCCTGAAATCCATGCATGACGGGAAGCTTCCGGCTCGCACCCGCTTTCCTGTACTCCTGAAAACCCATCCAGTAGGCACTGATGTTGCCAGCGTTACCCATGGGAATACAAAGCCAGTCCGGAGCGTCCCCCAGGACATCCACGACTTCGAATGCAGCCGTTTTCTGCCCCTGAAGCCGATAGGGATTGATGGAGTTCACCAGGGTGACGGGATAGCGCTCCGCCAGTGTCCGGGTGATGGCAAGGGCCTGGTCGAAGTTCCCCCGAATGGCCAGCACTTCCGCGCCGTATAGCAACGCCTGGGCCAACTTCCCCTTGGCCACATACCCATCCGGGATGACAGCAAATGCCCGCAGCCCTCCGCGTCGAGCATAGGCGGCGGCGGCGGCGGACGTATTGCCCGTGCTGGCGCAGATCACAGCCGTTGCACCTGCTTCCTTGGCCTTGCTGATGGCCATGGTCATGCCCCGATCCTTGAAGCTTCCCGTGGGATTGTGGCCATCCACCTTCAAGAACACCCGCACGCCACGTCCGATTCGCTTCTCCAGAGCAGGCGCCCGCAGCAACGGTGTGTTCCCTTCCAGCAGGGTGACGATGGGGGTACGCTCACCTACTGGCAGCCAGGGCCGGTAGTGTTCCACCAAGCCGGACCAGGGTTTCTGCGTTGGTCTAACGGCCTGGGGCTGTTGACCGGTCAGAAGCTGCTTCAGTGAAGTTACCAAGGTCACGCTGAACCCACCCTTACCGTGGCCGACTCTAGAAGAGAAGCTGGAAAAGCTCCGTCCCGCGGCGTTAGAAAGGTTCCCGGAAAAACTCTGCCACTTCCTCGATGCTGTTCAATCGATTGAGAAAGTAGAGCAAACGGGGCACATCAACGACAATCTCCTTGTTGGGGTAGCTTTCCAGAAAATCGACGGGATTCAGCTTCCCCGTGTCACTTCGAGCAACCGAGAGAATTGCCCCTGAGCGCAGTGCCGGAACTCCTGCATCGGCAGCATGGCGAGGNTAGAAGATCGTCGCTATTCTACCCAGGAAGGCTTCGCCAAGATCGGTGTACAGGAGGCGACCCAGCAGGGTGAAGGGAATGTCCACACGGTTTGCCAGTACGGATCTGGCACGATCATGCGGGACGTTGCTGAGTCGTAGAGCGGCTTTGATAAAACCCTGAGGCTCGGATCCCTCGCTGAAGCTGCGTAACTCCTTCACCTCCACGGATCGACTGAAGGGACCAACCATCAACGTGACGCGTTCGGCTGCCTGAACTGCAGGGCTGATCCAGATGANAAGACCACCTAAGAGTGTAGCCAGGGGTCGTGCGAAGGTTAGCACCACCAATCGTGAAGAATGCAACGGCAGCTACCTTAGGATGCCGGGGTGCTTTCGGTTGGCAGGAGGCTCTGCTGCGGAAGCAGAATATCCCTCACGAGCCGGACAACACCCCGTTCCGCCAGGTCCTGAGCCAACTGGAGGCCCATGCGATGGACCACGGGTTCACCCAGGAGGCGGGGAAGACTTTGCCAAAGCATGGCGGGTTCAAAGTAGGGAAGTTTCCGGAACAGTCCGAGAACGTCCCACATGGCAGGGGGCGTGCCTGGAAGTGGGGCAGGGTCTTGCAGCCCATGGAGCTGCCAACGCCGGGGGAGCCGTTGCCCCACCCGGCAAGCCACCTGCCAACCCATGGTGTCCAACTGATCCACCAGGGCGCCCACCAGTTGGCTGCGTACCTTGCTGCCGGCATCCGACAATAAAAAGTTCAGCGTGCTGTCCACCAGTGCCTCCGGGTCCAGGCCTTGGCTTCGGGCAGCGCTGCCGAGCAGGTCATCCAGACGTTCCCAGCGCAGAGAGTTCTCACTGAGCACCATCTCCTTCAGGCTGTTCCGCAATTCCGGATCCGGATCCACCAATAGCCTTTTTGCAAAGTAAGGATAAGCTGCTCCCAGAATTTTAAACTGTGGATTGATACTNAGGGCAATNCCCTCTAACGTGACCAATGAGCGAATAATAAGAGCGTAGTAGGGAGGAACCTGAAACGGGAAGCGGTACATCACCCCTGAAAGATCATCTGTGACAGATTTGAAATCCATGCGACTGACCCCCCCTTCCAATGCATGACTAAATACTTTTGTGAATGCGGGAACAATAGGTTTCAAATCAACCTTCTGAGTTAAGAATCCAAGCCCAACAAAATCTTTGGCCAATTTATCAAAATCCTTGTTCACCAAATGAACAACCGCCTGAATCAGCCCGGTGCGAGCACTTCTCTGCACTTCACTCATCATGCCAAAGTCCAGATAAGCAATGCGTCCATCCGCAAGGGCCAGAAGATTACCAGGATGGGGATCAGCGTGAAAATATCCATGTTCCAATAATTGCTCCAGACTGCAATTTACGCCCACGTTAATCATGTCTTCCGGATCGAGTCCCAGGGCTTTTACCTCTTTGACTTGGGTCAGCTTGATGCCTTCTATCCATTCCATTGTCAAGACACGGCGGTTGGTGAGATGCCGATGAATCTCTGGCACTGCAATGCGCTGGTTATGACGATGTAAGTTGGCAAAACGTTCTGCATTCTCTGCTTCATGGATATAGTCCATTTCCTCAAAAATTCGTGTTCCCAACTCATCGACCAAGCCTACAAGATCACTTCGCACAAAGCGGGTATAGCGTTTGATCCACAGGGCCATGTTGCGGACGATGTAAAGATCCAAGGTAATCTGCTCCCGCAGACCTGGCCGTTGCACCTTGACGGCAACTGCCCGTCCATCCGGCAACTGCCCCTTGTACACCTGACCCAGAGATGCGGCGGAAACGGGNTCGTCACCCAGTTGGTTGAACAGTTGTTTCACAGGGGCGCCCAGATCTTCAGCAATGCAGGCCATGGCCATGGTGTTGCTGAAGGGGGGCAGTTGATCCTGGAGAGCCGATAGCTCTTCCAAAACCACGGGCGAGACCAGATCCGGTCGAGTGGATAAGGCTTGGCCGGCTTTGATAAATGCAGGACCCAGCTTGGTGAGGAGTTCACACAACTCACGCCCCCGCTCACGGACCTGCTCTTCCTGACGTAACCGACCGGTGAGCCGGTCCATGGCTACCGCCACAAGAAAAGCCCCGATGGGAATTAAAGTCTGCCAGAGGCGCCGTAACAGTTGCTGGGGGTGGCCACGATAAAGTGTGGCCACAGCCTCGGGATCGTAGCGATTGAGATCGGCTGCGCTTATGAAGTCCCTCCGCTGACCGTGGTCATTGTCCTTTGCTGGAGCGGATCCGGACAAACTGGTCACGGCTTGGCAGGCATGGTGATGGAGACAATCCTAGGAAAATTCAGAGGATTCCTTGCTGATGGATACGGGATTACCATGGGGGTCTTCTATCCCGAAGTGCCGCGGCTGCCCCCTTCAACCTATCGGATTGTTGACTGAAGACGTTAAGGATATCAGGCTGGGCCTGGTGCGAACCGGAAGACCCACCGACCTGTTCCAGGACGGTTGCCATGCAAGTCTTTTTCGGCTTCGGCACTTTGCTCAGCCTTTTCATGAAGGAAGGTCATGGCCAGGATTGACGTGATCGGCTGTGATGCGGGAGCTCCCAAGACCATGGCGGCTCCGCAGCACCAGCTCCTGAGTTGTTGTGACTGCCTGCTGGCTTCTCGACGGGTGCTGGAGCGACTCCAGCCCTGGTCCGCCAGGCAGGAGATGCACAGCATGGATCCGCTGGACACAGCGCTGACATGGCTCACCCGTCGATATCGGCAGGGCAAACATTGTGTTGTGCTCACCAGCGGGGATCCCCTCTGGTTTGGTTTGGGCCGTGTGCTGCTGCAGCGTTTTCCCCCGGAAGATCTTTCCTTCCATCCAGCGGCCACGTCCATGCAGCAGTTGTTTGCACGGCTCAAGCGTCCATGGCAGGACGTCACATGGGCCAGTCTCCATGGCCGTACTACCGACAACCTGGTGGCCAAGCTACGCCACCACCCCAGCGCTTTGGTGGTGCTGACGGATCCGTGCCAAGGTGGTCTGGCCGACGTGACGGCTACCCTCCGTTCCACCCAGATGATCAGTTGTTACGACCTCTGGTTGGCAGAACGTCTTGGGCACCCCACAGAGCGCCTGCGCCAGTGCAGCCCGATGCGCTGCCTGCGGATGTGGATCCCCTCAATCTGGTGGTCCTGCTGCGCCGTCCCAATCCCCGTCTTGCGCCTTTGCCCTGGTTTGGCCTGGATGATGGCATCTGGCACCAGCACGAGGATCATCCAGGTCTCATGACCAAGCGGGAAGTAAGGGTTCTGCTGCTGGCGGAGCTGAACCTGCCGCGCTGTGGAGTGATGTGGGATCTGGGGGCTGGCGTAGGCAGTGTGGGTCTGGAGGCCATGCGACTGCGGCCCCACTTGGAACTCCACGCAGTGGAGCGGCGGGTGGGGGCCGTTCCCCTGATCCGACGCAATGCCTTCACCGCAGGGTGTGATCCTCGCCAACTCCATATCCACGGGGCCTCCGCACTGACCGTTCTTCACAAGCTTCCCGATCCGGATCGGGTTCTCATTGGTGGTGGCGGGGATCGCCGGACCGTGCTGGAACAGGCGGCGGCGCGCCTCAAGCCCGGCGGTCGCATTGTGCTTCCCCTGGCCACGTTGGAGGCTTTTGCCTCTGTGCAACAGCAACTCGGGGATGCCGGTCTGGAGATACACAGCCTGCAGGTACAGATCAGCCGCGGTTGCCCGGTGGGGGGGCACACCCGTCTCCAGCCACTCAATCCCGTGTTGATTGTGAGCGGTCGTTCTCCCCACCGGAATCCTCCAGCCATCTGAAGTCCAGAACGGTCTCCTCCTTCCATCCGCGCCGTCGGGCTTCACCGGCAGCCAGTTCCACCACATGGTCGACGGGTTGTCCAGCCTCGTAAGTTGGACAATGCAAGGATTGGCAGGGCAGGACGCCATGGGCCACCTTCACAACGCGCGCCATACGGGAATCCCGCCGCTCCAGAAACACCAGGTCCAGGGGAATCAGCGTATTGCGCATCCAGAAGCTGGCGTTCTGCCGATCAAAGCGGAACCACATGCCCCGCTCTGGCGGTAGATGGGAGCGACCCATCAAACCAATTTGATACTCCGCCGGCGTGTCCGGCACTTCCAGAGCCACACAGGTGGATGCCGGATACCGGTGTTGACGTTGCTCCAGCACAGGACCACACACCTGGGCTACAACGGGGAGAGTCTGGGTTGGCAGCGTAGCCTGGCTCAGGGCTGCCGCGGGGGTGAGCAGGCTCACCAGGAGCCATGCCATGGGAACGGGTGTGGGTGGAGACAAATGCTGTGGGCACAACATGGTGCTGGATCGTAACGATGGACTCCTGTGTATCATACCGTGGAATTCCGAATGCAGGATCTCGACACACCGAGTATGGTTAACGACACCATCACCAACGGGAGCGTTGGTGATACAGCACAGAGCCCGTTCGAGCAGGCCTTGGCGGCCTACCAGAAGGGCGGCAGTGCCGAGGAATTGCTCCCTGCGTTTCTGGACATTGTTCGCAGTTCTCCCCATCACGGGCCTGCCTGGACATGTCTGTGCTGGTTACAACTCCTGACCAGCCATCCCCTGTCGGCCTTGAAGTCGGGACGCACGGCAGTGCGACTGAGCCCTCAAGATCCTCAGGCCCGTCTCAATCTCAGCCTGGCCATGCTGGAAACCGACACCAAGGGGGTCAGGGAGCAGATTCAGAAGATCCGGAAGGTGCTGACCATGGCTCCCGAACTCGGAGAAGAGTTGGAACAGTCCATCGTGGACGGCCTGGAACGCCGTGAGGACTGGCAGGCCTTGCGTAAGGTCAAGACTTGGCTCTTCCCCTCCCTCGACAGGTGATCGACAATCCTGGCCACCCCCTGCTCGGGCAACCATGATCCCCTCCCATGCTCCAAGGCTTTTGCTTGTGAGCAATGGACACGGGGAAGATCTCAGTGGCGCCCACCTGGGCCAGGCTCTGGTTCGGCTGGGTGCCCGTGCTGTCGCATTNCCCTTGGTGGGACACGGAGAAGCCTACAAACGGTTTGGCATTCCCAAGGCAGTTTCAACCCGCAGCTTCCCCACCCATGGCATGGGCTACCAAAGTCCCGGGGGCTGGCTTCAGGAACTGNTCAACGGTCAGACCGTCTATGGACTCGGGCGGTCCATCACCGCTGCACGGTTTGCCCGCCACTGTGATGCCGTGGTGGCTGTTGGCGATGTGGTGTCCGTGGTGGTGGCCCGTCTGAGCCGCCGTCCGGCGTTCTGCTATCTGGTGGCCTATTCCAGCCACTACGAGGGCAGGCTGAGACTGCCCTGGCCCTGTGGTCGGAGCCTGCAAAACGAGCGGTTCCTTGGTGTGTTCAGCCGTGACCGTTACACCGCCGCGGACCTGAGTACCCAGTTGGGGCGAAGGGTCGAGTTTCTTGGTAACCCCTTCATGGATGCCGTGAGGGTCAGCACCGTGCCGCTGCCGGTTCTCCCCCATCCCCGTGTTGGCTTGTTGCCCGGTAGCCGCTTGCCGGAAGCATTGGACAACCTGGCGCTCATGCTGGCCATGCTGTTGCATCTGCCCCGGTACCCGGGCGGCGACTCCGTGGGACTGGCCGCGGGGCTGGTGAAGGACGTCACCGTGGATCACCTGGCGGCCGTGGCGGCAAAGCGGGGCTGGCGCCTGCAGCGGCACAGACCCCGCTGCCCCGGCGCTGCAGCCTTGGAGCTGGTGCATGGCTCCATGCGGGTGGAACTCTATTGGGGGCGCTTTGCCGATGTGCTCCACGGCTGCCAACTGCTGGTGGCCATGGCTGGGACCGCCACGGAGCAGGCCGTAGGTTTGGAAAAACCGATCCTGCAGATGCCCGGTGCCGGACCACAGTTCACACCCCGATTTGCGGAGGCTCAGCGGCGCCTGCTGGGGCCGGCCGTGTTTTGTGGAACGGGCCTACCGGGATCTGTTGTCAACGCCAAGGACACGGCACGGCTGCTGATGCTGTTGCTGCGGGATGGTGATCTGTCCACCATTTGTCTGCGCACGGCCCATGAGAGGATTGGGCGCCCTGGTGGCAGCAAGGCTATGGCGCAAGCGATTCTCTCGGGAGCCTGAGTTGACGGGAGAGTTCACCGGCCTGTTGCAGACATGCAAGACCTGGATGGACCGGGTCCTGATGGTCAACGTATTTCTGGTCATGGTTGGCGCCCTCTGGTTTGTGGTGGCAGTGGGGCTCCATATCCAGGGACTGGAGTGGCCCCTGGGACATTTTCAGCAACTCTGGACACCCCTGTTCATGCCCGCCGTCGGCCTGCTCATGGCCGCAGCACTCCTCAATGGTGGTCTGCAGTGGTTGTTGCGCTTCAGGACGAGGCGTGAACAACGTCCTCCAGGGCCTCGGGCAGCCTTGGATAAGCAAAATCGAAGCCACGCTCCTTGAGAAAGTCGGAGCGCACCTTCTGGCCCTTCAGCACAACCATGGCCCCATCCCCCAACAGGGCCTGGAGCAAGGGAGCCGGCACAGGCAGCAGGCTGGGGCGTCCCATGGCCTGTCCCAGGGCAGTAGCCATCTCCCCCATGGTGACAGGGTTGGGGGCAACGGCATTGCAGGTGCCCCGGAATGCCGGATCCGCCAGAGCAGCTACCGTCAGTCGACAAAGGTCGGTGCGATGAATCCAGCTCATCCATTGGCGGCCACTACCCACGGGTCCGCCAACACCCAAGCGAAACACGGGCAGCATCTTTCCCAGGGCGCCACCGTCAGGCCCCAGCACAATGCCAATGCGCAGCACCACAACACGACAACAGCCTTGGGCGGGCNGGGTGGCCGTTTCCCACTCCTGGCACAGGTGGGCCAGAAAATCATTGCCGCAGGCACTGACTTCGGAACACGTACCGGTCTCGCTGGTGCCGTAGTAGCCCACAGCGCTTCCACTGACGAGCACCTGGGGGCCGGGGTCGGCAGCGGCGATGGACTCCACCAGATTCCGGGTGGTGGCAACTCGACTTTGCTGGAGAAGGATTTTGTGCTCGTCGGTCCAGCGTTTCTCGGCNATGGGCTCCCCCGCCAGNTTGATCACCCCCTCGGCCGTGGCCACGTGGTCTTGCCATGGACCGGGTTGGCGGGTATCGGCAACCACCACCTGCGCTGTGGACGAGAGACGGCGCGCCCGATCAGGATGTCTGGTGGCAAGGATGAGCTCATGGCCGGCAGCTTCCAGGGCCGGGACCAAGGCACGACCAACGAACCCTGTACAGCCGGTGGTGAAAAGTCGCATTGCCAGGAGTGCGGGGTTCTGCCTGAACTCTAGAAGGCGTCAGCACCCGACCCGTCGGCATGTGACCCGACCCNACGCCCTGGTTCCGACAATTCAGGTCGATGAGCNACTGGAGGGATACGATGGACTGCTACTGTTGCACCATGTCACCAGCAGACTCTNCACCTCCCGTGNGCAAAGCCCAGGCTCCCCTGAAGCTGAAGAAAGGAAGCCTGGTGAAGGTTGATCGTCATGCCTACATGGCGGATTCCAGCCGCGCTGCCAGTGATCCCGAGCCACCGGATTATCTATTCCTTGGCCCTGGTGAACTGCTACAGGTGAAGGCCGATGTGGCCTTGATCCGGTGGCGGTTACCGGTCCCCGACGTGTGGCTTCCCGTGGATGTGCTACGTCCGGACCAGGCGCATTAGCCTGTGGAACAGCCTGCACCGAGTAAGCANCTTGGAAGTTGAAGCTTAGCAGTGAAGGTGGCGTCGCCTTTGCTGAAGGCCGTTGCGCAGTTGTCGGGCCAAACGCATCACTTCACGGCCGTCCCGCAGGTAGTCGTCTACATAACCTCTGGTGTAGAGATCGAGTTGGGACAACCCCTCCTGGACATGTCGAAAACACCGGTACAGGTTGGTGGAGACATCCGTAAGGGCAGGCGGAGCATAGCAGCTTTGATAAAGGGCTTGAACAAGATCAACCCGCCGTTGGCTGTCCGCAATATAACGACAAAAAATAGCCATCATCCTGTCATCGTAGGGATTNNCTGAAAGGGAGCGCAACTGCCCGGGGAACGGAGTAATGATTTTTGAAAGCTGGCGATTAGCGGGGTCAAACACTACACGTAGCCACTGATACGTCTCCACCGTTGTATTGGGAGAGGGAGAAGGCGTGGGTGGTGACTTCATCCGGCTGCGGCCATGATATGTTGTCCGACTTTGGAACTTGCCTTGCTGAGTCGCATCATAGGCTTGGCGTGTCTCCGTCCGACTCAGCACACCATAGGCAAGATTGATGGCAACAATCCGTTGCGTGTCTCCACCAGCGTCAGGATGGTGGCGCTTGACCAGTTGACGATAGGCAACCTTGATTTCCGCTGCCGTTGCCGCGGGGGACAGTCCCAACTCTTTGTAGAAATCCCCGGTCATCAGAGCAATGCTCCTGATGGGGAGCTGGCTTCTCCGGAAAACATGGGGGTACTCAGGTAGCGTTCCCCAAAGCTGGCCAGGACCGCAACGATAAGTTTGCCCTGCAGTTGAGGGCGAGAGGCCAGACGCAGGGCAGCCGCCACGGTGGCGCCACTGCTCACGCCACTGAGCAGACCCTCTTCCCGCGCCAGGCGACGGCCCGTCTCCATGGCATCCTCGTCACGCACGGTCATGACCTCGTCAATCAGACTTTGGTCAAGAATATCGGGAACGAAGCCGGCGCCGATGCCCTGGATACCATGGGGGCCCGGTTGTCCTCCCGAGAGGACCGGACTGCCCGCCGGCTCCACGGCAACAGTCATCAGCCCTGGTTTACGCTGCTTCAAGGCAGCGGCACAGCCTGTGATGGTGCCTCCGGTTCCCACCCCGGCTACAAGAACGTCAATCCGACCATCGGTATCCTTCCACAGTTCTTCTGCCGTGGTGCTGGTATGAATTTCCGGATTGGCTGGATTGCTAAACTGCTGCAACTGAAATCCATTGGGAATATCCTGCAACAGTTCATTGGCCCGGCGCAAGGCTCCGGCCATGCCCTCACGTCCGGGAGTCAGTTCCAGGCGCGCACCATAGGCCCGCAGCATGGCCCGGCGCTCGACACTCATGGAATCCGGCATCACCAGAATGATGGAATACCCCTTGGCGGCAGCCACCATGGCCAAAGCAATTCCGGTGTTGCCGCTTGTGGGCTCAATGAGCGTTGTGGTGGAGGGAGAAATCAGACGATCCTTCTCGGCCTGATTAATCATTGAAATGGATATTCTGTCTTTAACGGAGGCTGTTGGGTTAAAGGATTCAAGCTTNCAGAGAATTTCGTTTTTGCAGTCCACGGCCGGAATCCTCCGCAGCCGCACCAGAGGGGTGTTGCCAATCAGGTCAAGAATGGAGTCATGAACATTCATGGCGTTGTCGCTCCCAGCCAGTATCTTGGCAGGTTAGCAGGAATCCTGCCACGGCCTTGCCCGATGAGCAATATGACAGTTTCAAGATTGACATATTGACAGAGCCGGTGTGGCACGGCTANAGTCCATCGACGGCCACAGGATGCTTTGGTTTTTTGTTCATGAATCGTTTTCTTGCTCTGGCCGCCGGCCTTGTCCTGATTCCCTTTTCTGCTCCTTCTCTCGCACAGAACAGCTTGCTGGAGTTCCGCTGGAGGCAGGACCCTGGCTATGTGGGGCTTGACTATCGAATCAGCAACAGTGAAGCCCGTCGCCGGTCAAACTTGAAACTAATCCTTCCTGGAAAAATCAGGGAACACGCTATCCTGGAGATGACAATTGTTGCACCAGAAATTTTTGAGAAATGGCGTGGAAGAATTGATGTTGATAGCATGAAAATTGGATATGACTGTATCCAGAAGTCGGTATTTGCAGGGACCAGGACCCGTTGTGAAAACTATTTCAATTTATCCGAAGTTACCCAGGTGGGGCCAGGAATAATCAGGATGACCCCCGATGCACCCATCCCCCAATCCAGGACCATTGTTGTGGAGTTGAAAATGCGCAATCCCCGGACCAGTGGNCTCTACCAGTTCAATGGCTATGCCTCGGCGCCGGGGCAGATGCAAATCCCTGCCTACCAGGGTAGTTGGCTCGTGGAGATTGACTGAACCGTACCCGCTCCAGACCAGAGCTTCACACCAAGTATACCCGGGAGTTGGCAATGTCATACACTGCTCCATAAATTTTCAACGTACCAGCCTCAACCCCGCGGGCCAGCAACCGGCTCTTGACGGTGAGCGACTCTGCTGCGCTGCGGGTGTTGTGCTCCACTGCCTGCGCCAGGCCATGGACTCCCCTTGGAACGGCGGCGCGAATGGGCTGCACCAATTGCTCCAGCAGCGGGGTCAGTGGCTGGTCCCCCAACGCAGCCGAGACAGCGCCACAGCCGCTGTGGCCCAGCACCATGATCAAGGAGACACCCAAGTTGGCCACGGCATATTCCATGGAGGCCACACCGTCGTCAAAAGCCGTGTTGCCGGCACTGCGCACAACAAACAGTTGGCCGGGATTGACGTCAAAGATCCAACTGGGTGGCACGCGGGAGTCGGCACAGGTGATAATCCCGGCCCAGGGCGCCTGGCCTTTCTGTAACACAGCACTCACCAAGTGGCAGTTGTCCTGCCAGTAGTCGGCCAATAGCCGTTGCCGTGCCGCCTGGGAGGACGCCTGCTGGTAGCGGCTCTCAAAGTCCACGAAACGGGCATTGCCATCCAGTAAGGCCTGCAGNGGATCTCCTGCAGGGGCGCAAGCACCGAGGGGTTCAACGGTGGCNTCCTTCTCGGCTCCGAGGGCAGGATGACCGAACCGCTGCCAGGCCAACTCCGCCAGGCTGAGCGCAGCGGTGCCGGCCCCCAGGTTCAGTAGATCTCGCCGCCGCATGGTTTCTGGTGCGTGTTCAGGATGTTGTCAGCCTACCAATAGGGATCTGTGGCCAGTTCCACCTTCAGGGCACCACTGGATTCACACACGCTGCTGACGCAGGCGCGCACCACATGGCCGTTGACTTCAATCTCGCAGGCGCCACAGCTTCCGTAAAGGCAACCAGTGGGAACGGTGTGACCCAGGATCTGCGCTGCCCTTAGCCAGGGGGTGCCCACCGGGATGGATACGGGGTCTCCATCGTCCCAGCACACGGAAACCTGATCGGATGCGGACGATCCGTACATGATGTTCAGCGCAGCAAGGGTTCCAGATTGACATCTTCCGCGAGGGCGTCGGCAAGCCGATCCAGGAGCCGATCCCGCTGGGCGGCGTGATCGCCAACGGCTGTGGGCAAGGGCGGCAAGCCACGGCGACTCCGCAGCCGGTTGAGCCAGTGGCGCCGCCATGGTCCGGACTCCAGGCAGCCGTGGAGATAGGTGCCCACCACATGGCCACAAGGACTCACCCAGCCCAAACCAGGCTGAGTGTACAGCGGCTGGACATCATGGGCTGAAGGAGTGGTGTGGCCATGGTGCAACTCGAACCCGGTGCAGGATTGACCGGGCTCCGGCCATGTGGTGGTGGTAGACCATTGACGTTGAACCTTGCCGGGTCGGAACCTGGTCACCAGGGGCAAGAGTCCCAGACCTTCCATATCCCCTGATGTCTCCGCTTCCAGGCCCTGGGGATCGTGCAGATGTTGCCCCAGCATCTGTAAACCGCCACAGATGGCCAACACCACACCACCGGCGGCCACATACTGTTGCAGGCGTTCATCCATCCGGGCAGCCCGCATTGCCTTGAGATCCGCCATGGTTTGCTTGCTACCGGGCAGCAGGACAGCGTCGTACCGGTCCACGGCGTCCCCGGGCAACAGCCAGTCCAGTTGGACCGTGGCTTCTGCAGCGAGGGGATCAACATCCGAGAAATTGCTGATGGACGGCAGGCGCAGCACAGCTAGACGCAACTCCGCTTTGGGCTTGTGCCCCTGGCGCTCCAGGAGATCCAAAGAGTCTTCCGGCGGGAAACGCTCCCCCAGCCAGGGCAGAACACCCAGCACCGGCAGGCCGGTGCGCTGCTCCAACCAGAGACGTCCCTCGTCAAACAAACTGCGCTGCCCCCGGAAGCGGTTGATCAGCAAGCCTGCCACCAGGGGGCGCTCCACAGGCCGCAGCAGTTGGAGTGTGCCGATGATCTGGGCAAAGACCCCACCGCGCTCGATATCAGCCACCAGAACACAGCGGGCACGTAAGAATTGAGCCAGGCGAAGATTGGTCAGGTCCCGTGCTTGCAGGTTCACCTCCACCGGACTGCCAGCACCCTCCAGCACGAGCCGTCCTTGCTGCCGCTGGCAGATTTCAAGCCCTCGGCGAACGGCCAGCCAACCCGCTCGGAACCAGTCCCGGTAGTAATCCTCCGCCCGGCTCACCCCCACCGAGCGTCCCAGGTGGATCACCTCGCTGCTGCCATGGCCCTGGGGCTTCAGCAACACCGGATTCATGGCCGCGCAAGGCGTCAAACCAGCGGCCCAAGCCTGCATGGCCTGGGCGTACGCCATTTCGCCGCCGTCTTCATCCACATAGGCGTTGAGGCTCATGTTTTGTCCCTTGAAGGGGACTGGCTGCTCCCCGCGGCGCCGCAACAGGCGACACAGTCCTGCCGTGACGAGAGACTTGCCCACCCCGCTACTGGTCCCGAGAACCATGAGGGGGGGCGGTGATGGTGCTGTCATGACCAGATGCCGAGCCAGCGCCGCAACCCGTTGGCCCAGCGCTCCTGCAATGAAGCCGGGGGACAGCGTTCCTCCGGCCAGGAGGCCACCACCTGACGACCCAGAGGGGTGAGCCGCACCCGATCCGTTAACCCCTGTCCATCCACTTCACGGCGCAGTAGACCCACACGCAGCAGCCAACGCACCTGTTGATCCGCTTGTGCCTCGCTCAAGGGTCTGGTGGTGAAGGGGGAGTCCGCAGCACAAAGCTCGGCCAGGCTCACGGCACCCTCCTGCAAGGCAGCAAAGCAGCAGCGGTGCAAGGGGCTACAGCGGGCCGCCCGGTCTGCGCGCCGGGCTGCATGTTTCTCAATGGCAAGATCCATGGCCACAGGAATGGAGAATCTCCGAGCGGCTAGTGCTTACTTGTGATGCCCACATCGTCTCGACAACCGTTTGCATTGATTCTGGCCTCGGCCTCTCCTTCCCGGCGCCGTNTGCTGGAGCAGGCCCGGATCCCTTGTCGTGTGCAGGTCAGTGGTTTTGATGAAGACAGTCTCCCCAGGGGGATGGAGCCGGCTCCGCTGGTCACCGCCCTGGCCCGGGGAAAAGCCGAAGCCGTTCTGGATCGCTTGCCCCATCCAGGACCTCTGGTGCTTGGGTGTGACTCCGTGTTGGCGTTCCAGGGAATCATTCAAGGCAAGCCCACGTATCCGGACGATGCCATCCGGCGTTGGCAGGCCATGGCAGGCAAGGAGGGTGCGCTGTACACCGGTCACTGCCTTCTGGATAGTGGTCTGGAGCGGGCTTGCCACGGCGCCGTGGTGACCCGGATACGGTTTGCCGCAGTGGATGAGGNCACCATCAAACACTACGTGGCCACCGGCGAACCCCTGGGCTGTGCCGGCGCCTTTGCCCTGGAGGGACGCGGGGGCCTCTTGATTGATGCCATTGAGGGCTGTGTTTCCAACGTGATGGGATTGAGTCTTCCCTGGCTACGCCGTCACCTGGTGGCGTGGGGGGTCGATCTGGCTGCGCTGTGGTCAGCGGGACGGACCGATCAGGACGGGGCGGACAAGGGTGAGACCAATCGGGACGGGGCACGCTCCGGCATCCCGCCAGTCGGGTAACGGGCCACAAAAAAGCCCCCTGAGCGGGGGCTGTGGTTTGCTGCAGGGATCCTGGACAGGGGGTAAGGTCAGTCCAGATCAGGCATGGCCAGAACCGGCTCTGCCTCCCGGTCGATCCCCTTCTCGAAACCGGCCGCAGCGGCTCTGGCGCGACCGGCATGCCAGAGGTGACCCACCAGGAAGAAGAAGGCCAGAACAAACTGTGCCCCACCCAGCCATTGGCGCAGGTTCACATAGTTCACCGCGTTGGGCTCGGTGATAATGCCGCCCACGGAGTTGATGGAGGCATTGGGAGCATGGGTCATGTACTCCGCTGCACGACGCACCTGCCAGGGTTGAATGTCGTTTTGCAGCTTCTCCAGGCTGAGGCCGTTGGGACCCCGCAGGGGCTCCAGCCATGGGCCACGGAAATCCCAGAAGCGCATGGTCTCACCACCAAAGATGACCTCACCCGTGGGAGAGCGCATCAGGTACTTACCCAGACCGGTGGGGCCCATGGCGGAACCAATGTTGGCGCCCAAGCGCTGGTCCCGCACCAGGAAGGTGAAGGATTGAGACTGGGAGGCCTCGGCATTGGTGGGACCCCAGAACTCGGATGGATAGGCGGTGTTGTTGAACCAGATAAAGGTAGAGGCAATAAAGCTCATCATGCTGAGGGCGCCCAGGCTGTAGCTCAGGTAGGCTTCACCGTTCCAGATGAAGGCTCGTCGCACCCAGCCAAAGGGCTTGGTCAGTACATGCCAGATGCCACCGAAGATGCATGTGATCCCCAGCCAGATGTGGCCGCCGATGATATCTTCCATGTTGTCCACACCCACAATCCAGCCCTGACCTCCCCAGGGGGAGCGCGCCAGATAGCCGAAGATGACGGCAGGGTTCAGGGTTGGATTGGTGATCATGCGCACGTCGCCACCCCCAGGGGCCCAGGTGTCGTAAACACCGCCAAAGAACATGGCTTTGAAGACCAGCAACAGGCAGCCCACTCCAAGGAGAATCAGGTGATAGCCGATGATGTTGGTCATCTGATTCTTGTCCCGCCAATCCTGGGAGAAAAAGGACGAATACTTCTCCAGAACGTCAGGACCGCGCAGGGCATGNTAGAGGCCACCAATGCCCAGGACGGCTGAGGACACCAGGTGCAGCACCCCCACCACNAAGAAGGGGTAGAGGCTGGTGATCTCGCCACCGGGCCCAACCCCGTAGCCCAGGAGNGCTACATGGGGGAAGCAGAGGAAGCCCTGTTCATANATGGGCTTGTCGGCGGTATAGTGACTCACCTCGAAGAGCATCATGGCCCCGGCCCAAAAGACCATCAGGCCAGCGTGGGCAACATGGGCGCCCAGGAGGCGACCGGAAAGATTGATGAGGCGGGCATTTCCAGCCCACCAAGCGTAGCCGGTGGAGTCCTGGTCCAGGCTGCCACCGAGGGAAGGATTAGAGAGCGTTACCACGAGGGAGGACCTCTTCAGGGAATAGGAAGCGTTCGTGAGGCTGGTCTGCGTTGGCCATCCAGGCGCGCAGGCCTTCGTTCAACAGGATGTTCTTCGTGTAGAAGGTCTCGAATTCAGGGTCTTCGGCTGCCCGAATCTCCTGGCTGACAAAGTCGTAGGCACGGAGGTTGAGGGCCAGACCGACAATGCCGATGGAGGATGTCCATAATCCCATCACCGGCACGAAGAGCATGAAGAAGTGGAGCCAGCGCTTGTTGCTGAAGGCTATGCCGAAGATCTGGGACCAGAACCGGTTGGCCGTTACCATCGAATAGGTCTCTTCCGCCTGGGTGGGCTCGAACCCCTTGAAGGTGTTAGCGCCGTCCCCATCCTCGAACAGGGTGTTTTCCACGGTGGCGCCGTGAATTGCACAGAGGAGGGCGCCCCCGAGAATGCCCGCTACTCCCATCATGTGGAAGGGATTCAACGTCCAGTTGTGGAACCCTTGCAGGAAGAGGAGGAAGCGGAAGATGGCAGCCACACCGAAGCTGGGAGCAAAGAACCAACCGCTCTGTCCCAACGGGTACATGAGAAAGACACTCACGAACACTGCAACGGGACCGGAGAAGGCAATGGCGTTATAGGGACGAATCCCCACCAGTCGAGCAATCTCGAACTGGCGCAGCATGAAGCCGATCAAGGCAAAGGCGCCGTGGAAAGCTACGAAGTTCCACAGACCACCCAACTGTAACCAGCGGACAAAGTCTCCCTGGGCTTCCGGTCCCCAGAGGAGAAGAAGGCTATGGCCCAGGGCGTTGCCCGGGGTACTCACCGCAGCGGTGAGGAAGTTGCACCCCTCCAGGTAGCTGGAGGCAATGCCGTGGGTGTACCAGGAGGTGACAAAGGTGGTGCCGGTCAGCCAACCCCCTAAAGCCAGATAGGCCGTGGGAAACAGCAGCAGACCAGACCAGCCCACAAAAACAAAGCGGTCGCGCTTGAGCCAGTCGTCGAGAACGTCAAACCAACCCCGTGCTGATGGCCCGCTACCTACAGCAATGGTCATACGAGAGAGCTCCGGCAGAGCGTTGCATACGGCATCGAGCGTAACAATCCCGACCTGAAGCTGCGCTGGATTGTCACGAGTTCAAACCTGAGCCCGTTGCGGGAAGCGTTCTCCATGGGGCAGAAAGGCAATCTTCTGCTAGACCACTTGCGGGAGCAAGGACACTTTTGACGTTTGCACTCGTAGGGGGTGCGGCCCGCCTGGCTCCACGCCCCAAACCACACCATGACCATTCAGGCCACCACCCACTCCGAACGACAGATCCTCCAGACAATCCAGGGAGCCCGCCGCAACTCCAATGTTGCAGTTGCCCTGATCACCGCTCTCGGGAGCATCGGCTTTCTGCTGGCCAGTGCGTCCAGCTATTGGCAGTTGGACCTTTTGCCCGCCGGCAACCCTTCCCGGCTTTTCTTTGTGCCCCAGGGTCTGGTGATGGGTCTCTACGGCATTGCCGGTAGCCTCCTGACTCTGTATTTCTGGATCGGCATCGTTCTGGACGTGGGGGCTGGTGAGAACTGCTTTAACCAGGACAGTGGGCGCCTGACGGTGCGCCGTCGTGGCTTCCGACAGTGGATCCAGGTGGATCTTCCCCTCGACGATATTCAGGCGGTGAAGGTGGACATCCGCGAGGGCTTGAATCCGCGGCGGCGTCTTGCCCTCAAGCTACGGGGTCGTCGTGATCTTCCCCTCACCGGTGTGGGACAACCCATGGCGTTGGCCGAGTTGGAAGCCGGCGGCGCCCGCCTGGCCAGCTTTCTCAACGTCCCCCTGCAAGGGTTGAGCTGAGCCCATCCTCCTGCGACTTCCACGACAACCATGCGGATCTCTTTCCAACGTTTGGGCAGCACCCTGCTTCTGGCAGCAATTCCCCTGCTTTTGCTGGCAAGCTGTGCCCAAGCGCAAAACACCATGACCCGGAACATCGGCTGCGCCAACAGCGCCGTGTCCTGCCTGGATGGCAAAGCCACCATCACCGTCTCCACCAGCAAGGGGGACTTCACTGTGGAGGTGGATGGCGCCGCCGCTCCCCTCACCAGTGGCAACTTCGTGGATCTGGTGAAGCGTGGCATCTATGACGGCACCGTCTTCCACCGGGTGATTCCCGGGTTTGTGGCCCAAGGTGGTGATCCCACCAGTGCCGACCCCACAACACCGTCCGGTTCCTTTGGCACAGGGGGCTTCACGGATCCCGGCACAGGACAACAACGCCGGATCCCCTTGGAGATTGCCCTCACCGACGAGGAACATCCCCGTTACGGCCAGGTGCTTACCGAGCCAGGCCTGCGGGATCGGCTCAAGCTGCGCCATGAACGGGGTGCATTGGCCATGGCGCGCTCCCAACTGCCCAATTCCGCCAGCGCCCAGTTCTATGTGGCCCTTGAAGACCTGCCCCAGTTGGATGGCAGCTACGCCGTCTTTGGCCGGGTGATTGCCGGCATGGACGTGGTGAGCCAGTTGGAAAACGGCGACCGGCTGGTGCGAGCGGTGGTGTCGGGGCAGTCCTAGGAGGAGGAGCAGCCATCATCATGGGCAAGAATGGGCAAGACGGCACCGGCGCAACGAGCGAGTCCGTGGCTCGCCAGGTAGGTACAGGCCTGCGCCGGGCCAGGGAAGCAGTGGAGACCGTCGTCCCTGACCGGGAGCGGGTGATTCGCCTGGGCGTGACAGGGTTGAGCCGCTCTGGGAAAACCGTGTTTATTACCTCCCTGGTTGCCGGTCTGGGCAACTCGGAAACCATGGTGGAGTTGGTCGCCGCCCGTGAAGGTCGGATCAAGGCTGCCAACCTTGAGCCTCATCCGGAGGGCACCATTCCCCGCTTCCCCTTTGAAGACCACATGAGTACCATGGTCTTACAGGACAAGCCGGCCTGGCCGCCGGGAACAAAAAGGCTGAGTAAGTTGCGCCTCTCCCTCCGCATTCGGAGAAAGTCCAGCGATTGGCTGGGGAGGCTTGAAGAAACGGTTCATCTGGACATCATTGATTTTCCAGGTGAATGGTTAATTGATCTGACGATGATGGATAAGAACTTTGCATCCTGGTCTAGTGAATGCCTCGAAAGAATAACCTTTGACGCATTAGATAATCGAGAAGCAGCAGTTACCTATCTTAAACAGCTTAAACGAATCAACACTGAGACAGAGTTCAACGAAGAAGATGCTCAGTCCCTGGCAAGAACGTTCACTGCCCATCTAAACGCACTGAAGGCCGACGGCTACTCTAGTTGCACACCAGGGCGCTTCTTGCAGCCAGGAGATCTGGAGAATTCTGCAGTTTTAACTTTTGCACCTCTATATCCATGTGATAAAGCAGTCAAGGACTCTCTCTACAAAACATTTGAAAGCCGTTTTGAAGAATATAAAGAGATGGTGATTCAACCTTTTTTTAAAAATCATCTCAGCAAGATTGACAGGCAAGTGGTCCTTGTCGACGTCATGGCAGCCATCGATGCCGGACCTGGTCCTTTTGAGGATCAGCGCAAAGCCATGAAGGACATCTTAAGTGTCTTTCAGCCAGGACAGAAGCTGTGGCTGACTCAGTTGTTTCAAGGTCACAAAGTGGAGAGGATCCTTTTCGCTGCCACCAAGGCAGATCATTTGAACCACTCCCAACATGACAAGCTAAGCACTTATCCCGATGGAGTTCTCAGGGAATCAGTACAAAAGGCCGACGATAAGGGNGCCAAAACGAAAGTCATGTCCATCGCCGCTCTGAGAGTAACACAGGAGCACATCTNTATAAAGGATAATNAGAAGTATTATGGCGTTTGTGGTTACCTATCTGATAAGGACGGCAGCAGGAAGCGTTGGTATGAGTNTTCAGGTGAACTACCTGATATTGGTAAGCTACTTGAAGAGGCAAGAAAAGGTGAACAGAAGTGGCGGTCCGGCTCTATGTCCTTTCCGNAATTTCTACCGAANCCCCGAAGCAGAGGTCAACCTCTACCCCANATTCGCCTTGACAAGGCTTTGGAGTTTCTCATTGGAGACTTNCTCTAAGGCAAGGGCAACGNACCAGTGGTTCTGTAACCTTATCCCAAGCTATTTCTTTTCCTGAGCATGATGACTACTGACAAAAACCANCCACTTTTTACTGCCGAGGAGGATTTCGCACCGAATCAGGAAGGGAGTGGTCGGCCAAGNGGGCCTTTNCGGTTTCCGATGCCCGAAGGTGNGGATCTNCAATCTGCTCAGGAGACAAAGGAGANATCACTGCTACCCAATCCAAAAGTCTCTCCCCCATCGGCACCTGGTTCTGAAGATCCCCGGAATTCGGAACATCAACTNTCACGAAAAGAGACTCCCTCCTCTCCGGCAGAGAACGTAGAACTTGAGAAAGAGGGAGAGGGTAAACCAGACGGGCCTTTGCGGTTTCCGATGCCCGAAGGTGAGGGTCCAGCAGACAGATCACAGTCATCCAGTCCGAAGCAGCCTCTTTCAGGTGGCACTTCCTTGCCGTGGTCCACCTGGTTTTTGGGACTGCTGGGTGTCACGATCCTGTTCCTATGTGGAATCTCCCTATGGGACACCNTGAACGGGTTNTGGNAGCACTCTGCNGTTGTTGGCATGGCAGGACTTGTCCTGATCGGGCTTCTGACTCTTGTGACAACTGCTGTTGCCATCCAGGAGTGGCAAGCCATTCAAAGAATCAATGTGCTTGAGGAGATCCGTCAACAGGCTGAACGCTCCCTGGCGCCATCCAATGATGTGGGTGATCTGGACTTGGCGAGAAAGGTGATCAATGGGCTGATTACCATCTATTCAAGTCGGGAGGACACCCGCAGGGGAAGCCAACGGCTGGCTGAGAAGCAGGGGGATATCTTTGCCGCCAGTGGGCTGATTACCCTGGCGGAAATCGAGGTATTGAAAGGACTGGATGGTTCTGCAGAAAAGGTCATCGGAGACACGGCACTGCGGATTGCAACGGAAACAGCTTTTATACCCTGGCCTTTGGCTGATGTTCTGCTGGTGTTTCTCAGCAGCATGCAAATGTTCCGCCGCATTGCGCAGATCTATGGCAGCAGGCCTGGTGTTGTGGCCAGTTGGACCTTAAGCCGGAAGGTGCTTGCCCAACTGGTGGTTGCCGGAGCCCTGTCTGAAAGTGGCCGGTGGGTAGACGCAGTGGTAAGTCATGGCTTCCTTCACCTGACCCGCCCCATCGGTGAAGGTGTTACCAATGCAATCCTGCTGGCCCGCTCCGGAGTGGCTGCCGTGGAACTGTGCCGTCCCCTGCCGTTCCACTCTTGCCAGCCTCCCTCTGCCTCTGTGTTTGGCCTGATCAGGACGGCCCTTGGAGCTTTGGGAAAGGATGATACTGACACTTGAGTTGTTGTGAGACATTGCCTGAAGGATAACGGATTGTGGGCTGCGCTATGGACAGGTTCCTGCTACTTCCTGGAAGAAGAGTATGATTTTTCCTCTTTGATAGTAGAGCCGTAGTAATCGTTGATGAGTCGTTTGATGGCTGCCCGTTGATCGTTCTGTTGGTAAACAGAGCGCGC